>Ga0268261_10000496_pt1 | contig 24889 bp, 22 predicted proteins | sample TergutNc150P1_FD_190353 | JGI IMG/M metagenome (GOLD analysis project Ga0268261, IMG submission 190353) | Nasutitermes corniger P1 segment gut microbial community from laboratory colony in Florida, USA - Nc150 P1 (SPAdes) (version 2) | ecosystem: Host-associated > Arthropoda: Insects >...
CACTATTACATCAACGTTGCTGCTGCTGCTGCTACTGCTGCTACTGCACCGGCGCCATCTTTACTCTACAAGACTACACGGCGGCATCACGGTAACCTATATTCTAAAACATGCCTGGAGCCGAACCTCCACGCCCCCATACACCTATCAACCTAAACAACCACTTCACTTCCACCCGCGCCATCTTTAATCTACCAAACTACACGACGGCATCACGGTAACCTACACCTATATTATTAAAACCCATCCTTTCCCAACATACGCCTGGAGCCAATAAACCTAACCAACAACTTCACTTCCACCAGCGCCATCTTTCATCTACCAAACTACACCGCCGCATCACGGTAACCTATATTATTAAAAACCCATCCTTTCCCACACACACACGCGCGCACGCCTGGAGCCGCACCTCCACGCCCCCATAAACCAATAAACCTAAACAACCACCTCACTTCCACCCGCGCCATCTTTACTCTACCAAACTTAACCGCACCACACGCCACACCCTTCTGGTCTCTTGGCTCTTTCGACTTTTAAACCCCACCCCCACACACCACCAACCGATCCCCCACCAAGAGCAAACATTTTACCTCCACCGTCATCCCTACTCCACCCTGACAAAATACCTTCTTCAAGTCGAAAGCCCAAGACCGACCAGCGGGGCCTCTTAACTACTGGGGAGCATTGCCCTGTAAAGGCCGAAACGCGTCTGTCAGCTGGAAAAGTACTCAGCCATTTTTTGGGACTGGAAAGGCGTCAGTGCTCGTCGACTTCCTTCACGAACGTCGTACTGTGAATGCTGCGTATTACTGCCCGCTTTTGGACAACGTGAAAGCCGCATACAAGGCCAAAAGGCGCGGTCAGCCAATCAGAAACGTGATCCTGCTCCACGACAATGCCCGGCCTCACAGACGTTTTGACTCGCGATAAACTGAAGGAATTCCACTGCGAAACGCTGGAACATCCCCCTACAAGCCACATTTGTCCCCCAGCAATTATCATTTGTTTGGGCCACTGAAGGAGACATTGGGCGGATATCGATTTCAAAGCGACGGAGTAGAGAAGTTCGTGTGCAACTGAGCCGTGACACGTCCTCCAACTTTTTATGAAGGGATCCAGAAGCTACCCACGCGTTGGCAAAAATGTGTAGAAATTCCGGGAAACTGTAGAAAAACAGTAAATTTATTTTGTATTTTTATTTTGCACTAGTATGATTTTAAAAATCCGGGTTATATTTGACTGCCCCTCGTACCACACGTTTTTCATTTCTAATAAATTCCAACTCATCGCACCATTACTTCATAAAATATTACTAAAATACATACATTACAAATTAGTACGGAGAGTTAGATTTATTTTTTGAAAGCGATGGAGCTTCAGGATACCAAACTATACGGCGGCAATTACATCATATATTAAAATACATACGTGGGCTATCTCAAAAGAAATGCACACGTTGGCAACAGCATAAATAATGCCATCTGTCCGCCATTTCAGCAGTTGCACTGGAGAACTTCTGGAAGCTAGTGCAGTGTATTTTGTCCCCGGAGGTGTGCACGTGGAAACGACAGCGTTGAAATGGCGGCTGTTCGTGTCTCAGGTACCCTGACTAATGACGATAAGCGCGCGTACATCAAAAATGAAACATTACGCGGGAAAACTCCAACGGAGATACACAGTTCGCTGAGGGAAGTGTGTGGTGTGGAAACTTGACCGAAGCACAATTTCACGCTGGGCTCAGCGCTTTCGTGAGGGAAGGTTGAGCAAAGAGAGCGACCCGAAGTCAGGACGACCCCGAACGTCGACTCATGACCAAAGTGTGGAACGTGTGCTCCAAATCCTGCAGGAAGACCGCAGAATGACGTGAAGAAACTGCACATTCTGCTAGAATTTCGCGAGCATCTGCATACCGCATATTGACTGAGCGCTTGCACGAACGTCCAATTGCCGTCCGGTGGGTTCCGCATGACCTCAGTGAGGAACAAGTGTCGACGTTTGGAAATTGCACAATTGTTGCGGATTGCGTGAAGGGGACGAATTTCTGCAAAAGGTGGTTGCTAATGACGAAACCTGGATCCGGGATTTCGAGCCTGAATTGAAATCTCAGTCCAGTGAGTGGAGAGGCAAAAGTTCCCCGAGACCGAAAAAATCAAGAGGGCCCAGTCGAACGTGAAAAATTATTTTCGCGTGATCGTAAACGTGTGATCATGAGACAGGGTACCGAGTGGTACGACTAACTGTGGCCTACTACCGTCAATGTTTGCAAAAACTGAGGCGTAAGATGCACGCGAACAGACCAAACTTGCTGGAAAACGGTGTCTTGATTTTGCATGACAACGCTCGGCCCCACCTTGGTAAGGATTTCCGTGAATTGTTGGACGGATACAGCTGGAGGTGCTACCCCATCCGCCTACAACCCCGACATGAGTCCCCCGGGCATGGACCTGGGGGACTTGTTCCCAAAATTGAAAATCAGCATGCATGGTGTGCGTTTCTCTACGCTGGACGACCTTTCTGCTTCCGTTACCAGACGCGTCAGACAGCTCAACTGTTCTAGAGACCTGACGGGTATTATGGACCTTCCGAAACGTTGGGATGCAGTCATTCGGCAGAAGGGAGACTACACTGAAGGACTATAACACTTCACTGCAATCTGGTGTTCTATTCTGTAGGTACTGCGTTCTGTGCATTTGAGATTGCCTACGTACATTACCAGTCACTACGGAGTTAGGTTTATAATTTGAAAGCATTAGAGCTTCAGAACACCAAACAAAATGGCGGCACATCAATTATTAAAATACATTACCAATAAGTCACGTTAATGTTAATAAAGATCCAACACGATGCAACAGTATGTAGACATTTATTCTCTGTCACGTCACTCTACATGTTTCGGGAGTCATGCACCCATCATCAGGAGTACTAAAAACTGTATCTGCTACCTCTGGTGTACGTCATGCTGTAAAATACAGGTTAAAATTACTAATATTTCTTTGTTTGTTGACAGTAGATAGTAATGTTTGGTTCTGTTTTCCTATTCACTGGTGTGCACGTATCTAATGTCGTTACAATTTACCCGTTAAAAATGTTTGTACAATAGTTAAAATGCTCACTGATGTCTATGTATCTAATATTGTTACAATTTACAGGATAAAACTTTTTGTACAATAAATAGTTAAAAATATATTAGGAAGATGCAATGGATGGATTTGTTAATAGCTTACGTAATGGTACCGTTACTTCCTTCCTCCGTGGCCTGATCCGGACTGGTGTGAGCGAGTCTTGTGGAATGTATTGATCTGTGGGGTTTAGGTGGTTATGTGTTTTAAAAAAAGTCACGTTAATTTCAGAAAACGGTGGAACTTCGGAATACCAAACTATACGGCGACACTACATATATTAAAATACATACATTATCAATCACTACGGAGAATTACGTTACGTTAATATCACTACAAAGGCTTAAGTTCAGAGCCGGAAGTGGAAACTAACGCGGTGGAACAATGGCCTATGGAGGGAATTGTGACACCATGAATACCTTCAAGTCGAAAGCCTACTACCGGGCAAAGCCGTCTTAGTACTACTGTGGTCATTGTAATTCAGTGATTGTAAAAAATTAATTTTCGTCACTGCAATTTACCTGGACTATCCTCAATCATACATCTGTTTTTAAACTGTATTCACCAATATTCCGTTGTTCAAGTGATCAATGCAAATGAAATGCAAATTGCTTATTGTCAACTACAACAAAGTCTAGCACTTTGTCCTGCATCGTGACCAACCTTGTGACCAACCTCTCCGCACGTTATTATATCAGATTGGACAGGCGATAGTAGAGATTTTTTACCAAAATCAATACCTACGAGAAACTGGTCGGAGAACAAAAAGCATTGCTCGGGAAGGCTAAAATAAAGGGTACTGAATTACAATGTACAGTGAGGAGAAATGCTACCTAAAATGCATGCCCCGATGCAGTTTTGCTGGGAAAGCCTGAAGAAGATTCGGCGAAATGCCATATTCAAATGTTTAAACATGCACATAGTTTCACACCTCGTAGGTGCAGGACCAGACAGCCTGGTTAAGAGGGAAATAAAACCTCGACAGTGGTCGTTCATGAACGGCCCCAAAAACACGTGCAGCATACTGGCTTCACAAATCCTCATCGTCCCTCCAAGGTTTCGAGGGGTCGTAATGGGACAACAGCAGGGAACAAGCAGATTAAGAAACTGCCTGAGCGATATTAATAGTCTTAGATGTGCAACCAAGATTTGTAACTCGTGCAGTAAGCGACGTCTTTGTGAGACGGGATGAATTTTTCCCGGTGCGGGGAGCACACCAGGGTAAAGAGAATGGGTTAGAGTACAGGTGATCCTAAACAGATAGGAGCGGTTATAACCCCGAAGATGCGACGATAAAAGAAAATTAGAAGATTCCGAATCTTGCCATTATGTTGAACGTTATAAAAACAACTGCTGTTACAAAAGGAAACTAAAATTAGGGGAAGGAAACCCCAACCTGAACTTCGCGGGAACGGAGTGGATGGGGAACCTCTTGGTGGGGACGAAGTGAATAAGGTGATAAAGAACCAATCCACGTTCACCGGAACGAAGTTTATAAAGGGCCCATACACGATGAAACGGTTTGCGCAACAGGCTGTTGCGCAAACTATTTGATCTGTGTGGTGTGATTTCACTGTTTGTGTATGTTTGATGATTTTCAGACATGTCTGAATTTTGTTGCACAACAATCCCGTTGTGCAACAATTTGAAGCGCCAATGAACGTCTGCGAACTGCTGCACCACGTTACCAGTTTATCACTGATTCTCACACGGTTCGCATCTTCTTTTCAAAATGTCACATACTGCAAATAAAGCATTCTGGCGGGAATTTATAGTTATATCGGTCGCTACCAGAATCAAGGAAAATGTGTATAAAACCGCAATTTGAATGAAGCTGGCTACGACGAACTAGTTTAAAAACGACGAGAAACTAAGGACAGATACGGTGCGCAAGATATAAATGGGTTTCGCACATTTTGGAGCTGAAAAAAATCAGTGATAGTACGGGATTTGATATTGGAATTTATATTTTTGTACCGTCCTTGTGATACTTTGATGTCTTAGATTTCCTCCGACACCACGAAATTCAGGTGGCGGGAAAATCTACCGTAGATGAACACGAGCAAGAAGATAAATCAACCTCACCATGAACTCAGTATGCATTCATGTTGTTTATACATTCTTCTTAACATTATTTTATTACGTTATACATTATGTTCTACTTCAATTCCCCTCCTCTTGAACAACAATGGAACACATCATTTCAATGTTACTTCAAAACCTATCATTTTGGCCTGCGTCGTGACCAACCCTGGAGACGAATCCAGAGACCTCTCAGCACGTTACTACACAACATGAATATTTAGTTGCAGCGTCGGAATATAAAGTTGACAAAGAGCGGTTAACGTCTGATTGTCACCAAGAGACGCATGATCGTTTCGCAGCGTACACTTACATCTACTGTCATCTATTATTTCGCTCTGAAGTCGATGTCGGAAACCCGAGGGTGACCAGTCGTTTCTTCCATCGAGATCGGCTTTAATCTGGGGGACTGAAGGCCTCAGGACGCACCGCGTAGGCATCTTGGGACTTCCGAGGAACAGCGCGCAACCCAAGACCTGTCGAAGGGACCTCTCCTACTTGTAGCCTTCACCCTTCAACGGTTACGTCACAAGAACGAGTCTGGTGCTCCTGTCTTCAGAAAAAGGTGGTGTTGTAAGCCCCGAGGGGTAGTCTTTCTCCCATTTTCCCCCAGGTAAGCTCTAATTCGGAAGGCAATTGATTCTAATCATGTCTGAAAGCGGTAGTGACGAATCGTTTAAGAAATCCCAATCTACTGAAGATGAGGTGGGAAACACACAGGATATAGCAAGCGAAAATCAAGACAGCTTTGAAGAAACACCCCAGATATCTGCAATTCAAACTTCTACAGAAAAAAGCTGCTCCACCTTCACATGGTTCCTCATCGCGAAAAAGAAAGCGTCTGCATGGCTTATCTGAAGCTATCTCAGGCCTGCATCAAGTAAACCAGACTCTTATGCAAATCACGGAAGAAGACGAATTTGACGCTTTTGGCAGATCTCTGGCCCTTGGATTAAAAAAATAACTAAATCTAGCCGTAGTGTCAAAATGACTTGCAAGCTACGTTGAGCCGATACCATTCCAGGGCTATTTGTAAATCATCTGTCCCCCGCAAGTATCTGCGACTCTGGAGCTACAGAAACATCCTTACATTGTTATAATTTCTTGCAACAAAGTGTGTAGACTTCTAACATTGACAGCCCAAAGGGAGAATATTGGAGAAGAAAATTTTACTTTTAGTTATTGAGAGACATTTGCAAACAATTCCAATGTTCAGATTTCATGTATGTAGACTATTTACTTTCATTTTCTACGTGTCTCGAAATAAATTTAAAAAATTTAAATACGCTGACTTTTACATACCTTAATGAAATCATTTAAGGCTTCGAAGATTGCATCGCAAACGTCTGGCACGAACTTTGATACGGATGGTTTTGGAACACAAAATATATGTTGGAGAGTTCTGTAGTTGTTTCCTGTAGCTAAGAAGTGTAACTTCTACCTTAACCCGAGCTGGTATTGCATCTCTCAACTTGGTATCAGTCCGTTGGATTACAGGTGCAATCAAGTTTAACAAGGTTTCAAAACTCTCAGGTGTTAAACGCAGACACAGTCTATATTCTTGAGAATCCTCTACAGAAAGTTCTTTTAAAAGAAGGGCCGATGCTCCTCTTGTTTCCCTTATACGAATCCACTTCCTCACCCACAATCTCCGAAGACGAAATTGTTCCTCATCAATCAAATTATTGATTTCTTCAGTTGAACATTCGGACAGTTGCACAAGAACCTTCTTAAGTCGAACAATTTTTGAACGAAAAGTACGGCCACGAAAAGAATTCATCCTGTCTCCGTGATGACGCACCTGCTACTGGCGAGGAAACCGCACTTGTGTGCGTGGACACCTACTTGCGTGCTTGTCTGGGAAGGTCGAATGCCAGGTTAGTTACTTGCATGTTGCATGTGTGTCGTATGGTTGACCGACCCTGACCAGCTAAGAGATCTTTGTTGCGTAAGGCAAGAACCGAGTAAGTTTACCTAGTCTACCGCAGTTGATATGTTTGAGGTGAACCGTATCCATTGAGGAAGCACTACTGGTTATGCATTGACGAGCGGTGAAGTGTAACTACCGCGTAACCTTGTATTACGGGAGGCATGTATTGCACGGCCGAAAGACGTGGATACGATGAGCGATATTTCCCAATCGTATTTTTCTATGACAGTGAAGTTGTATAAATGTTATCTAGACGCTAGATGCAAAGTGATATATATGTATGTCAAGATTAATAGTGCATTAGTTTACCGCTTGATATACGATGGATCTTCAAAAAGTTTCCGCACTTTTATATTTTCGCGGGAAACGGTGAGGGCGCGAGTAGTAATTGGTCGTGTCTGAGTGTCATGTGACTAGTCAGTCGGGCAAGCCGGCTGACCTTGTAGTTTAGTATGAGAGTTGTCACGCTGTGGTGAAGATGGCTGCGAAACTTACAAATTGCACCAAAGAGGAACAGCGTTCTGCCATATACTTTTTGTGGGCAGGTGTGCCGGGAGCACAAATTCATCTCCGCATGTGTGCTCAGTATGGGGATCAAGTTCTCTCGTAGAATCGTCTATGAGTGGATTGAAATGTTCGCAAATGGGCGCACGAGTGTGACGGATGCAGAGCGCTCCGGACGTCCAGCTACATCCACGACCACGAGGAATCAAGAACCCTGGAACTGATTCGTGATAACAGAAGAATAACAGTTGAAGAGGTTGCAGGAAGGCTGAATGCGAGTGTTGGTTCTGCCTATTCCCTGATTCATGACAGCCTTAAGTTCAGTAAAGTGTGTGCCACGTGGGTGCCTAAGAAACTGACAGGACCATAAGCGCAAGCGCTTAGACGTTTGTTCCCGACACTTGGCCCGTTATCGTGAAGGTGACAAATTTCTGCAGCAAATATTCACTGGTGATGAAACATGAATTCACCATTACGAGCCCGAAAGCAAGCGGCAGAGTATGCAATGGAAGCTTCCTTCATCTCCTGTAGCAAAGAAATTCAAGACGCAACCGTCGGCAGGAAAGTTCTTGTTGACCGTCTTCTGCGACTCTCAAGAACCTACTCTCGAAACCTATCTGGAACGTGGAACAACTATCACAAGTACAACGCATTGTGACATGCTTCAGAGAGAACTGAAACCCGCAATCCACTCTATAAGAGGAAAACTGTCAAAGGAAATTTTGTTGTTGCACAACGCCCGCCCCCACACTGCGGCCCACACTGCAAACCCTCAAACAATTGAAGTGTGAGGATATAGAACACCCGGCTTACAGTCCGGATTTAACGCCATCTGATTTCCAACTTTTCGGACCGCTCAAAGAGGCTTAAAGGGGAAGGCGATTTTCATGTGATGTGAAAGCAGCGGTGCATCAAAGGCTACGCACTCAACCAAAAACATTTTTTGCTGGTGGCATTAAAAAGTTGGTAGGATGCTGGGGAAAATGCATCGCAAAGCAGGGTGACTATATGGAAAAGTGATGTAATTTGCTTTGAAAGTTCTTAATAAATGAAGTTAAAAAAAGTGCAGAAACATTTTTAAGATCCCTCGTATCAGACGAGTTATATAGTAATTTTGTTACAGGAAAGTGGTTGGACAAGGACATGAAGCTCAACGGTTATTGGTTCATAACCGTGACCATACTATGGTTTTGCATTTTTATACGCGCGGAAAGGGAACCTGAAACCGAGTACTGAATTGATTCTTCTACAGGTCTATACTTTGATGAGATGGGACAAATATTTTTCTATCCAACACATTGGAAACTAGTGAGCTATGTAAATTTAAAATGTACTCAAGTATTATAGAAGCAGGTTAAACCATATCAATTACAAATTGTAAATTATGAAAATTCAAAATGTTACATGGTATCCTTTAACTGTCGTGCTTTTACAACCTATGTACGATCCATAGTACGATACGTAGACCGATCGAAAAATATAATAGCTGTCTATCTTTACACCCAGAAAGAACTAAACGCGGAATACTAGATTTGGGAGGAGATATTTTGGAATTTTTATTTGGTACCTTAACACAATCTGATGCTCAAATACACTGAGCATATTCAAAAGTTGGAGAATGAGCAGCAATCCTTCCTACGTATTTCACAAGAGCAAGTAAGTTCTTAAACCTGCCACTGTCATTTGAAATTGCCATGCAAAAGGTCAATAGAAATTGAATATTGAACGAAAAATTCAAATAACTAGTAAAATGGTAGATGAAATCAATCACATGCAAACTCAGTCGGTTATGATGCTCAACGAGAATATCCAGCAGATACAGAGACACAGAAGAATGTCAACACACCTCAGAAATTTTAGTAGACGCATTTTAACATGCACAAGATGGAGTGATTCAACCACAGTTGATTACTAAGAACTACGCTATGTTGACCTTTGTAGTTAAAAAACTAAAATAAGAGACATGATGCGAAAAAAATCATTGCCTGATGGACTAGATTTTCCGTCTTTTCCTACCCTAGAATTATCAAGACATAACTCCTATTATTTTCTCCCAAAATTCTTATTTGGTTTATATTTTTCAAGTCCCCTTATTACAACCCAATACAAATCTGTATAAACCTTCCCCCTTGAAACAAGATAAAGTATTTGTATACAATGAAACAATGAAGGACTTTCTTACGGATGCAATGAGACAAATATGAAAAAACGAGTTACCCTGAAATCCAAACTTGTCTCATGCCCTATGAATTAACCTTTGTATGTAAGGAAATTTTACCTGTTTTTACGTGTGTACCAAATGAAGATTGTGAAGCCACTTTAATCCATCCTTCCACAATGTTCCTTCCTAACCAACTGTGTGAAGATTATATTTAGCTTACACATACTGGATACCGTTGCATTTGGGCAACGAAAGTTTGTAAATCCTGATATTGAAATATTTTAAGTATTATGTGGAACAGATAGATTTCAACTAACATTACAAAATCGTGGAAAACTCTACCACCACGATGTAAAGAATGTTCCACACGCTACCTTGTATGCTTTATCGACTTTAACACAACTCACAGGAAGATGTGTTAACCCCTGGCTCCAACTGATATACACTGTTTGACAAGTTATGAAAAGGAACAGTTACATGAAACAGCGCTACAAAAACCATTGACAAATACTTTATCTTCTGTAGAAGACAAACCTCGCTAGTGTAAAGATTTATTAGATTCAAGAATTAAGTGACAAGGAACAATCTAAGTAGTTTGAACATTTTAAAATTTTGAGAACCACTTGGGGAACTGTTGTACTCAACGTTGTAATTTTCATTCTATGTATTTCTTGTTCTTGCTGTTGTAAATGGTGCCGACAGTTTGCATTCTGGGTATGGGATAAATGGACAACTAAAGAATAGTATAGTAAATATATACACAAACAGACCAGGCATCTCCTGCTGTAACTCCCCACCTAGCGGCCGCAGTGCTTGTTTATTGTAACTATCATTCACTGCTGAAACATCAACATGCCTTGCTTTTACCTATATAAATACATGAAGTGATGTTGCAAATTGGTTGTAGGAACAATTTTGTAACCCCACGCGTACTTCTATGAATTTCGGTGCAATAAATCTTTATATATATATATATATATATATATATATATATATATATATATATATATATATGCCTTGTGATGTTAACACTTGAACAAAACTCTTTAAACTCATATTTTACTAAATATTTTATATCTGATAACACTGGTCAACAAAGATTTTGGCCCATGAGAGAAAATGTGTTTCTGATGTATTTTGGACGCTGAATTCCAGTGTTTCCAGAATTTTTCTAACAAAGATTTTGGCCCATGAGAGAAAATGTGTTTCCGATGTATTTTTGGACGCTGAATTCCAGTGTTTCCAGAATTTTTCTATCGCCGACACCTTTTGCGTTGCACCACACTGACCGCACACGCCTAGGTATGTCACTGGGGGGCCTGTAGGAGGTAGCATGGACATGATGTAACAAGTCAACTGTCACGTGTTATACTCGTGTAACGAACAGTCCTCTGCAGTTTGCTGGCCAGAGCTGTGTGTTATCGTCTCTTATGTAGTGTTTGTTCCACCATTAATATGCCAAAAAAGTGCGTAAATTCATCGGATGCAATCTGCTACATCTGCGGTGAGGTGGCATTTAAATCCCGAAGACGGTCTTTCAAACCCGATTAAGAAATGCTATGAGCATTGAAAAGTGGGTGGTAAGGACAAAAGTTGGGCTCCCCATTTTTGTTGTGACGTGTGCCAGGCGTCTCGCGGCATGGGCAAAAGGTTCACGCTGCATGCCCTTCGCCATTCCTATGGGTTGGACAGAACCCACGGACATTGTTTCAGATTGCTACTTCTGCCTGACCAGTATCACTGGTGTAACAGCAAACTCCAAACACACTGTTCAATATACAAATTTGACATCCGCGATGAGGCCAGTACCTCAAAGCGTGGAATTACCTGTGCCAAAACCTCCAACAAACATGACGCTGAGTGACAGTGAGTCAAATGATAAAGATGTAGGCCAAGCTAACAATATGGATTGATCCAACTTTTACAAGAACCAGTTCTTCCAATGAACATACCTGCTGACTCAAGGGAACCTGAATATCGCCCGCGATTTGAATCTGTCAAAAGAAGCAAGCTGAACTTTTAGACTCTAGGTTAAAGAACTGGAATCTTCTGCGCGAGGACATTAAGGTGTGTTTACCGTGGGCGCCATGAGGAATTCAAGGATTTCTTCTCCCAGGAAGATAGAATAGTGTTTTGCAATGTTTGTTCCGTTATAGAAGTTCTTGGCCATGAATTTAACCAAGAAGGGTGGCGCGTGTTCATTGATTCGTCAAAAGTGAGCCTGAAGGTGGTTCTACTCCACAACGGAAACAAATTTCCCTCCGTTCCTTTGGCTCATGCAGCCAACATGAAGGAAATTTATGAAAGCATGAAGCTACTATTGGAAAAGATTAAGTACGACGAATTTAAGTGGAAGTTATGTGGTGATCTCAAGGTTGTGGCAGTTACTTGGAACGCAACTCGGGTACACAAAATTCTGCCGTTTCCTGTGTGAGTGGGGCGCCCGGGACAAGAAGAATCACTATGTAAATAAACTGTGACCTAAACAAACATCACTGACGCCAGGGGAGAAAAATGTCAATCCTCTTGTTCTTCCGGAGAACATTTTTCTGCCCCATTTACACATAAAAATGGGCCTCATTAAAAACTATGTGAAAGGTATGGATAAAACAGGCCATGGGTTCCAATATATGAAGAATAAGTTCCCAAATGTGTGACGCAAAAATCAAGGAAGGTATATTTATAGGACCCCAGATCAGGCAACTGATGCAAGACAAACAGCTCGATGAACACCTGAATGAGAGTGAAAGAAATGCATGGTTGTCTTTCAAGAAGATTTGCAGACTTCTTAGAAAATCAGAGCAACGAACTATCAGGATGTTGTGCAGGACCTGCTGACTTCGTACAAAGCTATGGGATGCAATATGAGTCTGAAAATCCATTTTTTGGAGTCCCACTTGGATTTTTTCCCAGAAAATGTGGGCCAAGTCGGTGACGAACACGGTTAAAGATTTCACCAAGACATTTTGCTTATGGAAAAGCGGTACTAAGGCAAGTGGGCCTCAAGTATGTTGGCAGACTATTGCTGGACATTGAAGAGGTGTGTAACTGAAACCAATTACCAGCGAAAGTCATACGCCTCTACATTTGAGGTAAGTTTCTGCCTGTTTCATTAGTACGTAAAGTACTATTTTGCAAAAGGAGTCCTCTGTATCTTTGAAACTGCCTGATACAAAAATTCTGTATACATATTTTAATTAAGCATAAAAAGTACTGCTAAGTCCACCTACTGAAATTCATGGGCCGAAAAAAGTTTAGTTTTGTTGTCCAGTATAATTTATAATTATTATGTAGTAAATAGTCTGTATCGTGTTGCATTAATATTTTAACCCAGCATATGAAAAAGTTGCTGTTAAAAAATTTATCCGATGGCCTAGAAAACTAACCTATCTTACCCTACAGAGAGCGAACATGTTATTCGGGTTGATGGGAATGAATTTATAAATAAAAATAAAAATGGTAAGCTTCAAGTTCGCGCTGTTTGTGAGACATGAAATTAAGTCTGGTGGGGACTTCCCTAACCTCAACATTATGGGAACCCTACCTCTGCCTCATCTTCCAACGCTTTTGCATGAATCATATTCATACATTACCAAATATTTAATACATAATATATATTCATGTAGTAAAGCTTCCTATTTTTTAGTCCACCAAAAAATAAAAATTTACCTAAGAGTACATACCAAAACTAAGCTACAGCAAGACCATGCCCAACTTTTTCTTTCCTAACCACTACCTCCACATTGTGAGAAACACTGCTTCTACCTCAACTTCCCACAGTTCCCACGTAATGGTTGTGGTGTCAACCTGTCTCGCCATAAAACGTAAATAAGGCAATACAAGCAGTTTTCACGTGGGCTGCATGGTTGCGGGCATTCTACCCTGGCGGCCTGAAAACCCAATTCAAGAGCGAGAAGTTGATGGTCGTCCCATCAACAGCTGACGGGTTCCGAGCCGCTGTCAACGCACTACGGTCCCTCGATTGGAGGGAGGGTGTTTCCAAACCTTCACGCTCCCGGAGGACCGCTGTGTGCGGCTTCTGGTAAAGAACCTGGATAGGGGTATGCCTGAGAGCGTCGTCCGGGAGGAGCCGGAATCCCTGAACATTCGTTTCCAGGGTGTCACACAGCTGCGTTCCGGTAGTCGCGAACAGGACCCCTCCAAGGACCGTCCTCCCAACACCCCAACCACTTCATTGTATCAGTGGCGCGTGGTCCTGAGATGTCGAAAGTACGAACACCCACCGAACTCTGCGGCTTGCGAGTGTCGGTGGAATCATACGTGGCCCCGAAAGGCCCATTGAAACGCTAGCGCTGCCAACGCTTTGGGCACACGCAGCGAAACTGCGGTTACGCACCCCGGTGCGTCGCGTGTGGGGGCTCCCACCTCTCCGGTGGTTGTTCTACCCCGCGAGAACAGCCCCATTGCTCTGGCTGCGGGGGAAACCTCGGCAAACTACCGGGGCCGTGTGAAGTGAAAAGAAGCGAAGGACCCACTTGCAAAGCAGGCGCCCGACCGTGCCCGAAAGAGCCGCCACAGCCCAACTTACCGCTCCGAAAGAACAGCAAGCCGGGCCCTCTGCCGAGGAGATGAACCTGGGCGAGGGGTGGAATCACCTCGTTCGAAGAGGCCGTGTTGTCAAGGCCACTACCCCATCAACCCCTACTCCAAATCCCCCTTCCTAGCCGGTCACGGAAGCTTCCGAGAAATCTAAAGTGACCACCAGGAAGACGGCCAGGCCTCAGAAGTCTGAGCCAAAAACCACAGCAGCCCCTAAGCTGGCAGCTGGGAAGTCTAAAAAAGCAGCCGCGAGTGAAAAATACCCCCTTCCGGTAAACAAACTAACCCCAACCGGGTGGTCCGAAACCAAAGTTCCACCTTCCCACTCGAGGAAATTTCTGATTTCTATCATCTTCCCATCCATGCATGTGTGGTCTGGCTCGTCCGCTTCTCACATCCATCTCCACACGGGAAGCCCGCACTCGGGCTGTCCTGAATACCGTCATTCTCTTTTGGCCGAATATGGCAGCACGCCCTAGGAGGACGGATCGAACTAAACCCCTGCGCCTAGCCTGCTGGAACGCGGAAGGAGCGCGCGGCAAGAAGCTGGAAGCATTTTCTCAACCAGCACGGTGTCGATATTTGTCTCTTAAGTGAGACTCCTCAACCACGGTTAAGCCTTCCAACTCGCCAATTGTCTGCCACCGCACAGACCGACAGCAGCGGTGGTACAACCATCCTGCTCCGCCGTGGTATAACCCACCACTCAGTGCTCATTTCATGCCTGACCCACTTGGAGTATACTGCCATCCAGGTCGCAATGGTCGGCAAACCGGTGAAAATCCTTGCGGCATACCTCTCCCCTTCCCGCCCACTGAACGGAGCGGAACTGTCGGAGTGTTTCGGTGGGGGAATGCCGGTCTCGATAGCAGGCGCCCGCAATGCGAAACACGCAGATTGGAACTCGCGGCTGAGCACAAGACGAGAGAAACTCCTGCGCGATTATGCCGACGGGAATTCCTGTCTGATCTTTGGACCGGACACCCCAACCACTAACCCATACAACCCCTTGGCTACTCCCGATGTCTTGAACATCGTGATAAACATGAACCTCACATTCCCGGTGTACCTGACTTCGGGCTCTGCGCTATGCTGAGACCACCTCCCGGTGCTCATTGACACTACGTGTCGCTCATCCTTCATGCACCCACCGGATCGCCCTGATTTCAGGCTGACTGGGCCAACGCCCAAACTCACTCGGAAGTTCAAATTCCGTTCGATTCGGAACTACACGACGGGATGGCAATTTACACGTGCGGTGAGAACTCCGGCGTCGTCCTGACTGCTCTGGAAGCATCAACTCCCAAACGTTGACCGTGTGCCAACCTACGCCCTCCGATAACGGCCGGCATTCAGGACTAAATTCGCCTGAAAAATCGCCTGCGGAGGCAGTGGGTCACCAGGGAACCCCACTCTGAAAGCCGAAGTCAACCGCCCAGAGGTCAGTGACCCGCCGGCTCAACGAGTGTATGAACGAGTGGAGTGACACTCGAATCCCTAGACCCCAAAGACCAGTCGCTGTGGAGGATGGCCAAGCGGGTGATGAGAGTTCCCACTCCGTCTCCCCTCATTTCACCCAAGGAGGAATCGCTCAGACTCCGCGAAAGTCGAAGCCCTTGCTGACACTTTGGAGACTCAGTTTCAGACAATGGCCGATCCTTCGGTCCTGGCAGTTATTGAGATGGTTGACGTGGCACTGAGATCGTACTTTCGGACACCTGCCAGCGAACCCAAGTTAACCAACCCTGACAAGGTGCACGAAGCCATCGGTGGTCTCAAGGTCGATAAGGCTCCTGGCCCAAACGGTATACCGGAGCCTTGATGCATCCACCCCTGCGAGCGGTAACCATCCTGGTCCGTATCTTCAGCGCAATTCTCCTTGTCCATCACTTCCCTTCATTGTGGAAGACCGCTCGGGTGACTCCAACCGGGGAAGTACCCGGCACTACAATCATCCTATCGATCCATTAATCTGTTGGCCGCAATTGGTAATCTATTTGAAAAGATCCTACTAGCTACGGTCTTACGTGAATTGAGCGCGGTCTAATGCGGGACATACAGTTTGGGTTCGGACCCAGGCATAGCACATCCTTGCACCTGGACCGCCTCGTTGAAAGAACCAGGAACTTGGGTGAAAAGAGGCTAACAGGAGCAGTTTTCATCGACGAGACCAAAGCCTTCGATACCGTCTCGATCGATGGGCTAATTTACAAGCTAACACCCCTCAACTTATCGACCTATATTGTCTCCCATCATAACTCCGGGAACGGACGTTCGAAGCGTCCTACCAGACGGCCACGTCATCTCGTCGCATGCGGTCTGGGGTGGTTCAGAATGGATTGATCTATCCTGTCCTCTTCAGTCTGTCAACGACATGCCCTCACACTCGCAAAACGTCGAGTTAGCTACACGCGGACGCGATTGCTATCATACCCACGGCCCTCAACCCGACGCTGCTAGTCAGCTACCTGGAATCATGCCTCAACGACCTTCAACGGTGGTTGAGTAAATGGAGATTCGCCACTGTTTCAAGAGCACCGCGATCATCTTCGCGCGTGCTCGACGGCGCTTCATTCAACCCCGGCCAGTATCACTTCGAGGAACCAATCGAATGGGTCGACAGAACTCGTTATCTAGGGGTAACCCTAGATACACGACAAACCTGACCGCCTCACATCGATCAGGTGAGAGAGAAGACTACACAAAGGATGTGTATGCTAGGTCCCTCCTGAATAGGAAATGAACTCAGCATCAAGAACGGAATCCTGCTACATAAACAGCTAATCCGCCCCATGATGAATTATGCGTGACCTGCTGATAGGTCCGCGGCCCGCTCCCACGTCCGGAGTAACAGGTGTTGCAATCCTAGTGTCTCCGCCTTGCAATTGGTGCCCCTTGGTACATAATATACACATACACGAGGACGTGGATGTTCCGCTGTTTGCAGATCACATCAGAACCCTAACTGTGAGCTTCGACTCAATGATACCTGACGTGGAGAACCCCTTGTACGGCAACTCTGCAGATACCTACGCTCACCGACGTTTCACCCCGTCACCTTAGGCGTAAACCAAGGGCGGCAAGAACCAGCTCGTCAGTCGAGACCATCACCCGCGATGGCCAAGTCGACCAAACAAATCGCGTCAGGCGCTTATCAGCCAAGCACTTTAAGGCCACGCTGGCTGCGGTTTTCCGTGATTTTACTCAGATGTAAGGCAAATACCAGGGTGTACGATGTTAAGTTGGGGCAAGGCCCGCACTCCCCCCCCAGGCGCGGCGGCTTCACCTAAGCGCCTGACAATGTCATTTTTTCGACGTAGCCAGTCTCGACTACGAACCCAGACACCCAACCAACCAAACGGTATCCCTCCCATAACTAGTTTAAGCCACATAGGCACTAGTCTTTGACAATACTAGACAACGCCCTCAGCCTGACTTCAAAATAGTTAGCGTTAGCATATTCCACTGTTACTGTTATAGAGCTCACCGATGCGGTCAAACGCAGGAATGGCTGACAGGGTGACGCTGACTTGCGCTTGGCACACGTCTCCGCTCCCAGTTAACACTTTGGCTTGGCTTCGGGTTCTTCGCATTATTTCCCTCAAACGCAAAGAGGGCTGTGTGTGAGCCTCATGGAAAGACAAAAGTACACCAAAATGAATTTTCTGAAGAAATTACGCTTTTGGAAGAGGAGGCGCAATGGCGCTGTAACCCGCGACATTACAACGTACAACCGGAATTCGGAGACCGGAAACCAGGTTTCGTCCATCGAGATGATCCTGAGATGCCAGGCTGGCACACAGGTTGATTCCATCCTGGCCTGTGAGGTATCATCGCAAACATCCAATGTTAATGGACGACCACAGAACAAACCCGACGGTGGTGCTGCCGAAAATGACAAAGAAGAAATGAACAGTAAAGTAGCTGCGCTGAAGACGCTCCTCGAAGAAAACGACCGCCAAATCTGGAAACAAAATGAAATGCAAGAAATGAACGACAAAGAAGCCACATCCAATTCATCAAAACGAAGGAGAAAATGAAGAAGTTCCCAGCTGCGCAAAATCAGGGATATGAGAGAGGAAATCGTAAGCCTAAAGGAACGCAGGCCACCAAAGGAAAAACGGGCGCAGCCGTCCGCCGAGCAAGAGTCTGAGACCTGGCTGGAACCACGTTGTCCGTGGAGGTCCTGTCGTCAAGGCCGCAAGTCCACCCTTTCACAACCACACCACCGACCCAGTCACTGAAAAGTCAACTCGACATGAAGTGACAGCCACCAGCAGGAACGGCAGGACTGAAAAGTCAGAGCCCAAAGTGACGGTAGGCCCTAAGAAGACCCCAGTGATTGAGGACCACCAAGAGAACAAAAAAAGTGACCACACGAGCAGGAGAGAGGCCGGGGGAAGTAGTAACGGCCAACAGTTGGGAAATAAACGCCACTGCCCTAACCTGCCGCCCCGCCTACAAAACAAACTTGCAACCTCACCTGCAAAACAAATTTGCCACTCCGTCTGCAAAACAGAAAATAATAATGGAAATGGCTTACTTCAGATCGTGTAAGGTAAGTTCTGCTACTTCAAATTCATTAATTCACCTATTTCCTATTTTAATTAATTTCATAGTTCTGTGTATAATAATAATAATAGTTTACGCCACATAGGCACTAATCTTGCGCAAAACTCAAAGCACTCAGCCTGACTTAAAAATCATTAGCGTAAAGCCCCGTTAGAGTTAATATGTATGTTATAGAGCCCCGCGATGCGATCAAACGCAGGAATAGCAAACAGACAGGGGGACGTCAACTTACGCTTCGCGCAAGTCTCCGCCCACAGTCAACACTTTGGCTGGGATGGCTTTCACGTGGGCTGGTGGTTGGAAATGCCTGAGGTTAGGGAAAACCTCACATGCCTAAGCAAGGCCTACAATTACTCAACCCTCGCGATGGGTGTTGCCTCTACCTCACACCACACCACCAGCCATCACGTCGCTAACCTACACAGGGTCTACGCCTTGCTCAACCCTCCCGGAGGTTGCTCACAAACCGCCGCACAGGCCTAGTGCGGATGGTTGGCTAGGCGGCCAGCCTCAGGATCTAACCTCCTTCACCCCTCCTGACTTCACTTAAGCTCCTGCTTTCGCAACGTTCACATCGCTACAATCGCCCAATATATGTTCAGGTATGGCTAGGATTGTTTCTATGTGAGAACGTACTAATGGTTCTCCAGTCATTCGCCTAACGTAACTATAAATAAAAATGGCAGGGAGGGTCTTCCCGACCTCACTTACGCTCCTACAGTCGCAACGTTCACATCGCCTAAAATGTTTAAGCAGGAGCAAGGAAGGGGGCTGCGCGGGGGATCAAGCAAAGGCCTAAGCACGGTCCACAATTTGCATAATCCTCGCAATGGGCGTTACCTCTGCCTTTCGTCACCCCACCAGCCCACGGACACATTCGATAGCTGCGGCCGGCCGGCCTCCGGATCGTTTCCCTCCTAAACCTCAACCCAAAAAGATGACGTGCCAACGGGCCAAAATCTCACCCACCCCAACCAAAAAATATTTTTAAAGACAAAACGGCTACGCACGCAAAAAATACAAAAATTTAGGTTTCCCCATTCATTACTACCTCTACTTGAGGTTACATCCTCAACGTCGACACCAGATCAAAGCCAAGATCGGTCACCCGCCAATGTGCCATCCTACAATCCTCTCTAGCGCAGAAGAAATTCAAGAGAGTCTTCCGCCAAGAAAATCATGTCAACGCTCTTTTGGGACTTTTATGGACCTATTCTGGTGCATTTCCAAGCGCATGGGCCAACAGTTAACAGTGCTAGTTAATGTGCAATGTTGCGAAATGAAAAACGTGCAATTTGAAGAAAAGAAGAGGAATGCTGTCCAAAAACTCTTACATCATAACAGTGCACGTCCTCATACAGCAACAGCGACAATAAAGACAGTGCAACTGCCTCAAACTTCAACACCCTCCTTACAGCCCAGATTTGGCGCAAAGCGATTATCACATCTTCGGTCCTCTAAAGGAGGCGTTGCGCGGTCGCAGATTAACGTCCAATGATGAAGTGAAGGAAGCGGTGCACACCTGCCTTCGAGAGCAGCCGAAAAGCTTCTCCGCAGGAATACAGAGGGCTTTGTGACCCTCACTGAACGACAATCGTGCACCAAAATGAATTTTCTGAAGAAATTACGCTTTTGAAAGAGGAGGCGCAATGACGCTGTAAACCGCGACATTGCAACAACGTACAACCGGAATTCGTAGAACGGCACTCAGGTTTCGTCCACCGAGATAATCCTGAGATGCCACTCAGGCACAGGTTGATTCCATCCTGACCTGAGGCATCATCGCAAACATCAATGTTAATGAACGACCACAGAACAGAACCGACGGTGGTGCTGTCGAAAACGGAAAAGAAAAAATGAAGAGTGAAGTGGTGGCACTGGAGAAGCTCCTCGAAGAAAAGGACCGCCTAATCCGGAAACAAAATGCAATACAAGAAATGAACGACAAAGTAGCCACATCCAATTCATCAAAACGAAAGAAAAAATGGAGAAGAGTTACCTGCTGCGCAAAATCAGGGATACGAGGAAATCATAAGCCTAAAGGAACGCAGGCCACCAAATGAAAAACGGGCGGAGCCGTCCGCCGAGCAAGAGTCTGGGACCTGGCTGGAACCACGTTGTCCGTGGAGGCCGTGTCAAGGCCGCAAGTCCACCCTCTCACAACCACGCCACCGGCCCACTCACCGAACAGTCAATTCGACATGAAGTGACAGCCACCAGCAGAAACGGCAGAACTGAAAAATCAGCGCCCAAAGTGACGGTAGGCCCTAAGCAGGCCCCAGTGATTGAGGAACACCAAGAGAACAAAAGAAGTTACCACACGAGCAAGAGAGAGGCCGGGGGAAGTAGTAACGGCCAGCAGTTGGGAAACAAACGCCACTGCCCTAACCTGCCGCCCCGCCTAAACAAACTTACAACCTCACCTGCAAAACAGAAATTTGCCACTCCGTCTGCAAAACAGAAAATAATAACAGAAATGGCTTATTTCAGATCGTGTAAGCTAAGTTCTGCTACTTCAAATTCATTAATTTCTCTATTTCCTATTTTAATTAATTTCATAGTCCTGTGTACAGTAATAACAATTAGTTTACGCCACAGGCACTAATCATTGGCAAAACTAGTCAAGGTACTCAGCCTGACTTCAAAATCGTTAGCGTTAGCTTATTCCACTGTTACTCTTATAGAGCTCAGCGATGCGGTCAAACGCAGGAATGGCTGACAAGGTGACGCCGACTTGCGTTGGCACATGTCTCCGCTCCCAGTTAACACTTTGGCTCGGCTTCGCGTTCTTCGCATTCTTTTCCCTCAAGTGCAAAGAGGGCTGTCTGTGAACCTCATGAACGACAATCGTGCACCAAATTAATTTTCTGAAGAAATTACGCTTTTGGAAGAGGCGCAATGACGCTGTAACCCGCGACATTGTAACAACGGACAACCGGAATTCGGAGACTGGCAATCAGGTTTCGTCCATCGAGATGATCCTGAAATGCCACGCAGGCACACAGGTTGATTCCATCCTGACCTGTGAGGCAACATCGCAAACATCCAATGTTAATGAACGACCACAGAACAGAACCGACAGTGGTGCTGCCGAAAATGGCAAAGAAGAAATGAAAAGTAGCTACACTGAAGAAGCTCCTCGAAGAAAAGGACCGCCCAATCAGCAAACAAAATGAAATACAAGAAATGAACGGCAAAGAAGCCACATCCAATTCATCAAAACGAAGGAGGAAATGAAGAAGTTCCCAGCTGCGCAAAATCAGGGATATGAGAGGAAATCGTAAGCCTAAAGGAACGCAGGCCACCAAAGGAAAAACGGGTGGAGCCGTCCGCCGAGCAAGAGTCTGCGACCTGGCTGGAACCACGTTGTCCGTGGAGGCAGTGTCGTTAAGGCCACAAGTACACCCTCTCACAACCACGCCACCAGCCCAGTCACTGAAAAGTCAACTCGACATGAAGTGACAGCCACCAGCAGGAACGGCAGAACTGAAAAATCAGCGCCCAAAGTGACGGTAGGCCCTAAGCAGGCCCCAGTGATTGAGAACACCAAGAGAACAAAAGTGACCACACGAGCAGGAAACGACGGGGGAAGTAGTAACGGCCAACAGTTGGGAAACAAACGCCACTGCCCTAACCTGCCGCCCCGCCTACAAAACAAACTTGCAACCTCACCTGCAAAACAGAAATTTGCCACTCCGTCTGCAAAACAGAAAATAATAATGGAAATGGCTTATTTCAGATCGTGTAAAGTAAGTTCTGCTACTTCAAATTCATTAATTCCTCTATTTCCTATTTTAATTAATTTCATAGTTCTGTGTATAATAATAATTAGTTTACGCCACATAGGCACTAATCTTTCGCAAAACTAGTCAAAGCACTCAGCCTGACTTAAAAATCGTTAGCGTATTCCCCCGTTAGAGTTAAGATATGTTATACAGCCCAGCGATGCGGTCAAACGCAGGAATAGCAGACAGGAGGACGTCAACTTGCGCTTCGCGCAAGTCTCCGCCCATAATTAACACTTTGGCTTGGCTTGGCATGGCTTTCACGTGGGCTGGTGGTTCGACATGCCTGAGGTTAGGGAAAACCTCACATGCCTAAGCAAGGCCTACAATTACTTAACCCTCGCGATTGGTGTTGCCTCTACCTCACACCACACCACCAGCCATCACGTCGCTAACCTATACAGGGTCTACACCTTGCTTAACCCTCCCAATGGTTGCTCACACACCACCGCACAGGCCTAATGCGGATGGTTGGCTAGGCGGCCAGCCTCAGGATCTAACCTCCTTCACCCCTCCTGACTTCACTTACGCTCCTGCTTTCACAACGTTCACATCGCTAAAATCGCCCAATATATGTTCAGGTACGGCTAGGATTGCTTCTATGTGAGAACGTGCTAATGGTTCTCTACAGTCATTCGCCTAACGTAATTATAAATAAAAAAGGCAGGGAGGGTCTTCCCGACCTCACTTGCGCTCCTACAGTCGCAACGTTCACATCGCCTAAAATGTTTACGCAGGAGCAAGGAATGGGGCTGGGCGGGGGGTAAGCAAAGGCCTAAGCACGGTCCACAATTTGAATAATCCTCGCAATGGGCGTTGCCTCTACCTTTCGTCACCCCACCTGCCCACGGCCACATTCGATAGCTGCGGTCGGCCGGCCTCCGGATCCTTTTCCTCCTAAACCTCAACCCAAAAAGATGACGTTCCAACGGGCCAAAATCTCACACACCCCAACCAAAAAATATTTTTAAAGACACGTAAAACGGCTACGCACGCAAAAAAACTAAAAAATTTAGGTTTCTCCCTTCATTACTACCTCTACTTGAGGTTACATCCTCAACGTCGACACCAGATCAAAGCCAAGATCGGTCACCCGCCAAAGTGCCATCCTACAATCCTCTCTAGCGCAGAAGAAATTCAAGATAGCCTTCCGCCAAGAAAATCATGTTAATGCTCTTTTGGGACATTTATGGACCTATTCTGGTGCATTTCCAAGCGCATGGGCCAACAGTTAACAGTGCTAGTTAATGTGCAATGTTGCGAAATGAAAAACGTGCAATTTGCAAGAAAAGAAGAGGAATGCTGTCCAAAAACTCTTACATCATAACAGTGCACGTCCTCATACAGCAACAGCGACAATAAAGACAGTGCAACTGGGCCTCTAACTTCAACATCCTCCTTACAGCCCAGATTTGGAGCAAAGCGATTATCACATCTTCGGTCCTCTAAAGGAGGCGTTGCGCGGTCGCAGATTCACGTCCAATGATGAAGTGAAGGAAGCGGTGCACACCTGCCTTCGAGAGCAGCCGAAAAGCTTCTCCGCAGGAATACAGAGGGCTGTGTGACCCTCATGGAACGACAATCGTGCACCAAAATGAATTTTCTGAAAAAATTACGCTTTTGGAAGAGGAGGCGCAATGACGCTGTAAACCGCGACATTGCAACAACGGACAACCGGAATTCGGAGACCGGCACTCAGGTTTCGTCCACCGAGATGATCCTGAGATGCCACGCAGGCACACAGGTTGATTTCATCCTGACTTGAGACATCACCGCAAACATCAATGTTAATGAACGACCACAGAACAGAACCGACGGTGGTGCTGCCGAAAACGGAAAAGAAAAAATGAAGGGTGAAGTAGCGACACTGGAGAAGCTCCTCGAAGAAAAGGACCGCCTAATCCGGAAACAAAATGCAATACAAGAAATGAAGGACAAAGTAGCCACATCCAATTCATCAAAACGAAAGAAAAAATGGAGAAGAGTTACCTGCTGCGCAAAATCAGGGATATGAGAGAGGAAATCATAAGCCTAAAGGGACGCAGGCCACCAAAAGAAAAACGGGCGGAGCCGTCCGCCGAGCAAGAGTCTGGGACCTGGCTGGAACCACGTTGTCCGTGGAGGCCGTGTCGTCAAGGCCGCAAGTCCACCCTCTCACAACCACGCCACCGGCCCA
>Ga0268261_10000497_pt1 | contig 24864 bp, 22 predicted proteins | sample TergutNc150P1_FD_190353 | JGI IMG/M metagenome (GOLD analysis project Ga0268261, IMG submission 190353) | Nasutitermes corniger P1 segment gut microbial community from laboratory colony in Florida, USA - Nc150 P1 (SPAdes) (version 2) | ecosystem: Host-associated > Arthropoda: Insects >...
CCATGCCTTCTTCGTCACAGATAGATGCTTTATGGCAGGACTTCCGTCCATTGGAGAAAGTCATGTTTGTAGCTCATTTTCAGTACAGTTAAGACACAAGACTTTCGTAATTATACGATTTTCATCACTTGTCGAAAGTCATGTTCTTAGACTAACGTTTACAAGGTCTGGATTTAGATAGAATGCCATTAAAAGTATTTCATCACTAGTAGCGTCAAATGCTTCACACTCATATTCAGCAAATATAAGATATAAAGACAAAAGAATAAATACCTGTTGCTACAGTAGGTTCAATTATAGTTTTAGTCCCTTATTCAGTATAGATACGCTGCGTGTTGTTCGCATGTAAACGAATTTCATCACTTGGCCCGAGTCATGATCCAAACGCATACATGGCAGAGACAGGCTCTAGGTCGAGCACTCAGACACGAAACACAATAGTTTGTAAAAATACAGGTGTCGAGAACAAGAAACAAATACCTAAATGGCGTGAAGGCGGTCGTTTATGAAAAATTGCAGGACAGCCTTCTCGACAAATAGTTCCTTCTTTCGCTGCTAGGATCTCTGGCGTCTTTGCATACGTGAAGGCGCCTGGTGACAAAAGTGGGAACTACTAAGAACTTGCCCAGGCTGCAGCGTGTCATATCCATAACCTTTCCTGCTGGGTTTTTCTTCATCCCGAACTGCCTTAATGAATGTACCCAAATGTTGAGACGTTATGCACGTATTTCATCACTAAGCGCGAGTCCGGTCTTGCGTCGAGAGAGTGTACAGATAGGATGTAGGACGAGTGCAAATTCACAAAATGCAGAGTATTGTGCAAGTTAAGTTTAGTCCTATAATCAGTACAGATAACATGTATGTCGGATTTAAATACACAAATTTCATTACTTCAAGTGGAATTTACCAGGCATTACTTGTCTCTGATCGGCTGTATGTTAAGTGTCAAAACAATTCTTGTTTCGGTTGTAGTAAGTCAAGTCTGTAGCCCATATTCAACACAGTTAAGTAGCTATTCTTTCGTAAGTATACGAATTTCATGACTTTTCGAGGAGAAATATACGAATTTGATCTTTTAGAGCGAATGGTGGCTTCGGTATTATTGAGCATAGATCAGCTGGAGGTTGAGCACGAAAGTACCAATGATTTGATTTGGCACACGTATCGACAATATTAAGCTAATTGTCGAACGGTATAAAGCGTTTTATTCAGTTGGCTTAGGTAATAATTGGTGTTCAGTTTCTGCAAATATGGATATTCGTCGAGCTCTTATACACGATTTTTTCATTGGAGCAATTCATAATACGAAATTAACTGCAGCACAGTTATTCTGGTTGGCGAAAATCATTACTCTTTTTATGTGGTTTGTTGCAATCTATTTTTAAATACACGTAAGCTAATTGGGTCCCTCGCACCTAGTCATAGATTTGTGGCAAGAATCAGATCCCTAAATGGCGCGGAAGGGGTAAAGTCTTAAACATTACAGGACAGCCTTCTCAACAAGTAGTTCCAACTTTCGCCGCTAGGAGCTCTGTCGTCTAGGCGTACTAGGAACTGCCTGGCAAAGAAAATCGGAAATACTAAGAACTGGCCCAGTATGCAGCTTGTCAGATCCACAACGTTCTCCTGACTAGGCTTTTCGTCATGCCTAACAGGGCTTAGTTATATACTAATGAATGAACCGAAATGACGAAAACCTTCACTTAGTGCAAGTCATGTTTCGAGAACAAATACCGCACTGATAGGCTGTAGGTGGCGAGCAAACCTCCGAATTTCAGAATTATGTGCAAGTTATGTTTACACCTATAATCAGAACACATAAGAAGTATGTCAAACGCCAATACATATTTTTCGTCACTTTGTGAGATTTTTCCATGTCTTCTTCGTCACAGATAGATGCGTTATGGCAGGACTTCCATCCATTGGAGAAAGTCATGTTTGTAGCTCATGTTGAGTACAGTTAGGACACTAGGCTTTTGTAATTATACGAACTTCTTCACTTGTCGAAAGTCATGTTTTTAGAGTAACGTCTATAAAGTCTGGATTTACATAGAACTCCATTAAACGTATTTCATCACTTGTAACGTCAAATGCTTCGATCTCATATTCAGCACATATAAGATATAAGGACAAAAGAATAAATTCCTGTTGCTTCAGTAGGTTCAATTCTAGTTTTAGTCGCATATTCAGTATAGATACGCTGCATGTTGTTTGCATATAAACGAATTTCATCAATTGGCCCGAGTATCCAGGCGCACACATTGCAGAGACAGGCTGTAGGTCGTGCACTCAGACACGAAACACAATAATTTGGACAAATAAAGTTTCGGAGATCCAGAAACAGATACCTAAATGGCGTGAAAGCGATCATTTACGCGAAATTGCAGGACAGCCTTTTCGACAAATAGTTCCATCTTTCGTCGCTAGGATCTCTGGTGTCTTTGCATATGTGGAGGCGCCTGGTGACAAAAGTGGGAACTACTAAGAACTTGCCTAGGCTGCAGCGTGTCATATCCATAACCTTTCCTGCTGGGTTTTCTTCATCCCGAACTGCCTTAATGAATGTACCAAAATGTTGAGACGCACTGCACGTATTTCATCACTTAGCGCGAGACATGTTTTGCGTCGAGAGAGTGTACACATAGGATGTAGGTCTAGAGCAAATTCACAAAATGCATAATTTTGTGCAAGTTAAGTTTAGACCTATGATTAGTACAGATAAGACTTATGTCGGATGTAAATACACAAATTTCATTACTTCAAGTGGAATTTACCTGACATTACTTGTCTCTAATCGGCTGTATGTTAAGTGTCAAAACAATTATTGTTTCGGTTGGAGTAAGTCAAGTTTGTAGCCCATAATCAGCACAGTTAAGTAGCTATTCTTACGTAAGTATACGAATTTCATGACTTTTCGAGAAGAAATATACGAATTTCATCTTTTAGTGCGAATGGTGGCTTCAATATTATTGAACATAGATCAGCTGGAGGTTGAGCACGAAAGTACCAATGATTTGATTTAGCACACGTATCGACACTATTAAGCTACTTGTCGAACGTCATAAAGCGTTTTATTCAGTTGGCTTAGGTAATAATTGGTGTCCAATTTCTGCAAATATGGATATAGGTCGAGCTCTTATACACGTTTTTTTGAGGAGCAATTCATAATACGATATTAAATGCAGCACAGGTACTCTGGTGGGCGAAAATCATTACTCTTTTTATGTGGTTTGTTGCAAACCATGATTTAAATACACGTAATCTAATTGGGTCCCTCGCCCCTAGTCATAGATTTGTGGCAAGAATCAGATCCCTAAATGGCGCGGTAGGGGTAAAGTCTTCAACATTACAGGACAGCCTTCTCAACAAGTAGTTCCAACTTTCGCCGCTAGGAGCTCTGTCGTCTAGGCGTACTAGGAACTGCCTGGCAACGAAAGTCGGAACTATTAAGAACTAGCCCAGTATGCAGCTTGTCAGATCCACAACGTTCTCCTGACTAGGCTTTTCATCATGCCTTACAGGGCTTAGTTATATAATAATGAATGAACCGAAATGACGAGCACCGTCACTTTCGTAATGTTTCGAGAACAAATACCGCACAGATAGGCTGTAGGTAGTGAGCAAACCTCCGAAATTCAGAATTATGTGCAAGTTATGTTTAGACCTATAATCAGAACACATAAGAAGTATGTCAAAAGACAATACACACTTTTCGTCACTTTGTGTGAGATTTTTCCATGCCTTCTTCGTCACAGTTAGATGCGTTATGGCAGGACTTCCGTCCATTGGAGAAAGTCATGTTTGTAGCTCATTTTCAGTACAGTTAAGACACAAGACTTTCGTAATTATATGAATTTCTTCACTTGTCGAAAGTCATGTTTTTAGACTAACGTCTATAAAGTCTGGATTTAGATAGAATACCATTAAACGTATTTCATCACTTGTAGCGTCAAATGCTTCGATCTCATATTCAGAACAAAAGAACAAAAGAATAAATACCTGTTGCTTCAGTAGGTTCAATTCTAGTTTTAGTCGCTTATTCAGTATAGATACGCTGCATGTTGTTCGCATATAAACGAATTTCATCACTAGGGCTGAGTACCCAGACGCATACATTGCAGAGACAGGCTGTAGGTCGTGCACTCAGACACGAAACACAATTGTTTGTACAAATACAGGTTCGGAGATCCAGAAACAGATACCAAAATGGCGTGGAAGCTGTCATTTATGCGAAATTGCAGGACAGCCTTTTCGACAAATAGTTCCATCTTTCTCCGCTAGGATCTCTGACGGCTTTACATATGTGGAGGTGTCTGGAGACGAAAGTGGGAACTACTAACAACTTGCCCAGGCTGCAGCGTGTCATATCCATAACCAAACCTGACTGCGCTTTTCTTCATCCCGAACTGCCTTAATGAATGTACCCAAATGTTGAGGCGCTATGCATGTATTTCATCGCTTAACGCGAGTATTGTATTGCGTGGAGAGAGTGTACAGATAGAATGTAGGTCGAGTAAAAATTCACAAAATGCATAATTTTGTGCAGATATGTTTAGACCTATTATCAATACAGATAAGACTTATGTCGGATGTAAATACACATATTTCACACTTCAAGTGTAATTTTCCTGGCATTACTTGCCTCTGATCGGCTGTATGTGAAGTGTCAAAACACATCTTGCTTCGGTTGGAGTAAGTCAAGTTTGTAGCCCATATTTAGCACCGTTATGTTGCTATTCTTTCGTAAGTATACGAATTTAATGAATTTACGAGAAGAAATATACGAATTTGATGTTTTCGTGCGAATGGTGGCTTCAGTCTTTATTGAGCATGGATAAGCTGGAGGTTGGGCACGAAAGTACCAATGATTTGATTTGGCACATGTATCGACACTATTAAGCGTCATAAAGCGTTTTATTCAATTGGCTAAGGTAATAATTCGTGTTCAATTTCTGCAACGATGGATGTAGGCGAGATCTTATACACGAAATTCTCAGTAGGAGCATTTCATACTGGGCGAAAATCATTACTCTTTTTATGTGGTTTGTTGCAATCCATGCTTTAAATACACAAACAAATTGCTTCCGGCGCCCCTATTCATAGATTAGTGCAAGAATCAGATCCCTAAACGGCGTGGAAGTGTTAAGGTCTTCAACATTTCACGACAGCCTTCTCAACAAATAGTTCCAACTTTCGCCGCTAGGAGGTCTAGTGTCTAGGCTTACTTGGAAGTGCCTGGCAACGAAAGAGGTAACAACTAAGAACTAGCCCAAGATGCAGCTTGTCAGATCCACAACGTTCTCCTGACTAGACTTTTTCTTATGCCTAACTTGGCTTAGTAACATACTAATGAATGAATTGAAATGTAGAATCCCATCAGTTTGCACCAGTCATGTTTTGATATCAAATACTGCACAGATAGGTTGTAGTTCGCGAGCAAACTCTCGAATTTCAGAATTATGTGCAAGTTATGTTTAGACCTATAATCAGAACAGATAAGAAATATGTCAAACGCCAATACACAATTTTCGTCACTTAGTGTGAGATTTTTCCATGCCTTATTCGTCACAGATAGATTCGTTATGGCAGGACTTCCGTCCATTGGAGAAAGTCATGTTTGTAGCTCATTTTCAATACAGTTAAGACACAAGACTTTCGTAATTATACGAATTTCATCACTTAACGAAAGTCATGTTTTTAGACTAACGTCTATAAAGTCTGGATTTAGATAGAATGCTATTAAACGTATTTCATCCCTTGTAGCGTCAAATGCTTCGATCTCATATTCAGCACATATAAGATATAAGGACAAAAGAATTAATACCTGTTGCTTCAGTAGGTTCAATTCTAGTTTTAGTCGCATATTGAGTATAGATACACTGCATGTTTTTCGCATATAAACGAATTTCATCACTTGGCCCGAGTCATGATCCTGGCGCATACATTGCAGAGACAGGCTGTAGGTCGTGCACTCAGACACGAAACACAATAGTTTGTACAAATACAGGTTCGGAGATCCAGAAACAGATAACTAAATGGCTTGAAAGCGGTCATTTATGCGAAATTGCAGGACAGCCTTTTCGTCAAACAGTTCCATCTTTCGCCGCTAGGATTTCTGACGGCTTTGCATATGTGGAGGCGCCTGGAGACGAAAGTGGGAACTACTAAGAACTTGCCCAGGCTGCAGCGTGTCATATCCATAACCTTTCCTGCTGGGTTTTTCTTCATCCCGAACTGCCTTAATGAATGTACCCAAATGTTGAGACGTTATGCACGTATTTCATCACTTAGCGCGAGTCCTGTCTTGCGTCGAGAGAGTGTACAGATAGGATGTAGGTCGAGTGCAAATTCACAATTCAATTGTGCAAGTTAAGTTTAGCCCTATAATCAGTACAGATAAGATGTATGTCGGAAGTAAATACACAAATTTCATTACTTCAAGTGGAATTTACCTGGCATTACTTGTCTCTGATCGGCTGTATGTTAAGTGTCAAAACAATTCTTGTTTCGGTTGGAGTAAGTCACGTTTGTAGCCCATATTCAGCACAGTTAAGTAGCTATTCTTAAGTATGTATACGAATTTCATGACTTTTCGAGAAGTAATATACGAATTCGATCTTTTCGTGCGAATGGTGGCTTCAGTATTATTGAGCATAGATCAGCTTGAGGTTGGGCACGAAAGTACCAATGATTTGATTTGGCACACATATCGACACTATTAAGCTACTTGTCGAACGGTATAAAGCGTTTTATTCAGTTGGCTTAGGTAATAATTGGTGTTTAATTTCTGCAAAAATGGATATAGGTCGAGCTCTTATACACGATTTTTTCAGTAGGAGCAATTCATAATACAAATTAACTGCAGCACAGGTACTCTGGTGGGCGAAAATCATTACTCTTTTTATGTGGTTTGTTGCAATCCATGCTTTAAATACACGTAAGCTAATTGGGTCCCTCGCCCCTAGTCATAGGTTGGTGGCAAGAATCAGATGCCTAAATGGCGCGGAAGGGGTAAAGTCTTCAACATTACAGGACAGCCTTCTCAACAAGTAGTTCCAACTTTCGCCGCTAGGAGCTCTGTCGTCTAGGCGTAGTAGGAACTGCCTGGCAACGAAAGTCGGAACTACGAAGAACTAGCCCAGTATGCAGCTTGTCAGATCCACAAAGTTCTCCTGACTAGGCTTTTCGTCATGCCTAACAGGGCTTAGTTATATACTAATGAATGAACCGAAATGACGAGCACCTTCACTTAGTGCGAGTCATGATTCGAGAACAAATACCACACTGATAGGCTGTAGGTGGCGAGCAAAGCTCCGAATTTTAGAATTATGTGCAAGTTATGTTTAGTCCTACAATCAGAACACATAAGAAGTATGTCAAACGCCAATACACAATTTTCGTCACTTTGTGCGAGATTTTTCCATGTCTTCTTCGTCACAGATAGATGCGTTATGGCAGGACTTCCATCCATTGGAGAAAGCCATGTTTTTAGCTCATGTTGAGTACAGTTAGGACACTAGGCTTTCGTAATTATACGAGTTTCTTCACTTGTAGAAGGTCATGTTTTTAGACAAACGTCTATAAAGTCTGGATTTACATAGATCGCCATTAAACTGATTTCATCACTTGTAGCGTCAAATGCTTCGATCTCATATACAGCACATATAAGATATAAGGACAAAGAATAAATTCCTGTTGCTTCAGTAGGTTCAATTCTAGAGTTAGTCGCTTATTCAGTAAAGATACGCTGCATGTTGTTCGCATATAAATGAATTTCATCACTTGGCCCGAGTATCCAGTCGCATACATTGCAGAGACAGGCTGTAGGTCGTGCACTCAGACACGAAACACAATAGTTTGTACAAATAAAGGTTCGGAGATCGAGAAACAGATACCTAAATGGCGTGAAAGCGGTCATTTATGCGAAATTGCAGGACAGCCTTTTCGACAAATAGTTCCATCTTTCGCCGCTAGGATCTCTGACGGCTTTGCATATGTGGAGGCCCCTGGATGCGAAAGTGGGAACTACTAAGAACTTGCCCATGCTGCAGCGTGTCATATCCATATCCTTTCCCGACTGGGCTTTTCTTCATCCCGAACTGCCTAAATGAATTTACCCAAATGTTGAGACGCAATGCATGTACTTCATCGCTTAGCGCGAGTCATGGAGTGCGTTGAGAGAGTCTACAGATAGAATGTAGGTCGAGTGCAAATTCACAAAATGCTAAATTTTGTGCAGTTATGCTTAGACCTATAACCAGTACAGATAAGACTTATGTCGGATGTAAATACACAAATTTCATACTTCGAGTGGAATTTTCCAGGCATTACTTGTCTCTGATCGGCTGTATGTGAAGTGTCAAAACACTTCTTGTTTCGGTTGGAGTAAGTCAAGTTTGTAGCCCATATTTAGCACAGTTATGTTGCTATTCTTTCGTAAGTATACGAATTTAATGACTTTTCGAGGAGAAAAATACGAATTTGATCTTTTCGTGCTAATGATGGATTCAATCTTTATTCAGCATGGATAAGCTGTAGGTTGAGCACGAAAGTACCAATGATTTGATTTGACACATGTATCGCCACTATTAAGCTACTTGTCGAACGTCATAAGGCGTTTTATTCAGTTGGCTAAGTTAATAATTGGTGTTCACTTTCTGCAAAGATGGATATAGTTCGAGATCATATACACGAATTTCTTTGTAGGAGCAATTCATACTGTGCGAAAATTATTACTCTTTTTATGTGGTTTGTTGCAACCCATGCTTTAAATACACGTAAGCTAATTGGTTCCGGCGCCCCTTGTCATAGATTTGTGGCAAGAATCAGATCCCTAAATAGCGCGGAAGGGTTAAGGTCTTAAACATTTCAGGACAACCTCCTCAACAAATAGTTACAACTTTCGCCGCTAGAAGCTCTGGTGTCTAGGCTTACTTGGAAGTGCCTGGCAACGAAAGAGGTAACTACTAAGAACTAGCCCAGGATGCAGCTTGTCAGATCCACAACCTTCTCATGACTAGCCTTTTCCTAATGCCTAACTGGGCTTAGTAATATACTCATGAATGAATCACTTTGCACCAGTCATGTTTCGAGATCAAATACTGCACAGATAGGCTGTAGTTCGCGAGCAAACTCTCGAATTTCAGAATTATGTGCAAGTTATGTTTAGACCTATAATCAGAACAGATAAGAAGTATGTCAAACGCCAATGCACAATTTTCGTCACTTAGTGTGAGATTTTTCCATGCCTTCTTCGTCACAGTTAGATGCGTTATGGCAGGACTCCCGTCCATTGGAGAAAGTCATGTTTTTAGCTCATTTTCAGTACAGTTAAGTCACAAGACTTTCGTAATTATACGAATTTCATCACTCGTCGAAAGTCATGTTTTTAGACTAACGTTTATAAAGTCTGGATTTTAATAGAATGCCATTAAACGTATTTCATCACTAGTAGCGTCAAATGCTTCGCAATCATATTCAGTACATATAAGATATAAAGACAAAAGAATAAATACCTGTTGCTACAGTAGGTTCAATTAAAGTTTTAGTCCCTTATTCTGTATAGATACGCTGCTTGTTGTTCGCATATAAACGAATTTCATCACTTGGCCCGAGTCATGATCCAAGCGCATACATGGCAGAGATAGGCTCTAGGTCGAGCACTCAGACACGAAACACAATAGTTTGTAAAAATGCAGGTGCGGAGAATTAGAAACAGATACCTAAATGGCGTGAAAGCGTTCATTTACGCTAAATTGCAGGACAGCCTTCTCGACAAATAGTTCCATCTTTCGCTGCTAGGATCTCTGGCGTCTTTGCATATGTGGAGGCGCCTGGTGACAAAAGTGGGAACTACTAAGAACTTGCCCAGGCTGCAGCGTGTCATATCCATAACCTTTCCTGCTGGGCTTTTCTTCATCAAGAACTGCCTTAATGAATGTACCCAAATGTTGAGACGCTATGCACGTATTTCATCACATAGCGCGAGTCATGTTTTGCGTCGAGAGAGTGCATAGATAAGATGTAGGTCGAGTGTAAATTCACAAAATGCAGAGTATTGTGCAAGTTTAATTTAGACCTATAATCAGTACAGATAAGACGTATGTCGGATGTAAATACACAATTTTCATTACTTCAAGTGGAATTTACCAGGCATTACTTGTCTCTGATCGGCTGTATGTGAAGTGTCAAAACAATTCTTGTTTCGGTTGGAGTAAGTCAAGTTTGTAGCCCATATTCAGCACAGTTAAGTAGCTATTCTTACGTAAGTAAAGGAATTTCATGACTTTTCGAGAAGAAATATACGAATTTGAACTTTTCGTGCAAATGGTGGCTTCAGTATTATTAAGCATAGATCAGCTGGAGGTTGAGCGCGAAAGTACTATTGATTTGATTTGGCACACGTATCGACACTATTAAGTTACTTGTCGAACGTCATAAAGCGTTTAATTCAGTTGGCTCAGGTAATAATTGGTGTTCAATTTCTGCAAATATGAATATAGTTCGAGCTCTTATACACGATTTTTTCAGTAGGAGCAATTCATAATACGAAATTAACTGCAGAACAGGTACTCTGGTGGGCGAAAATCATTACTCTTTTTATGTGGTTTGTTGCAACCCATGATTTAAATACACGTAATCTAATAGGGTCCCTCGCCCCTAGTCATAGATTTGTGGCAAGAATCAGATCCCTAAATGGCGCGGAAGGGGTAAAGTCTTCAACATTACAGGACAGCCTTCTCAACAAGTAGTTCCAACTTTCGCCGCTAGGAGCTCTGTCGTCTAGGCGTACTAGGAACTGCCTGGCAACGAAAGTCGGAACTACTAAGAACTAGCCAAGTATGCAGCTTGTCAGTTCCACAACGTTCTCCTGACTAGGCTTTCGTCATGCCTAACAGGGCTTAGTCATATACTAATGAATGAACCGAAATGACGAGAACCGTCACATAGCGCGGGTCATGTTTCGAGAACAAATAAGGCACAGATAGGCTGTAGGTGGCGAGCAAACCTCCGAATTTCAGAATTATGTGCAAGTTATGTTTAGACCTATTATCAGAACAGATAAGAAGTATGTCAAACGCCAATACACAATTTTCGTCACTTAGTGTGCGATTTTTCCATGCCTTCTTCGTCACAGATAGATGCGTTATGGCAGGAATTCCGTCCATTGGAGAAAGTCATGTTTGTAGCTTATTTTCAGTACATTTAAGACACAAGACTTTGTTAATTATACGAATTTCATCACTTGTCGAAAGTCATGTTTTTAGACTAACGTCTATAAAGTCTGGATTTAGATAGAATACCATTACACGTATTTCATAACTTGTAGCGTCAAGTGTTTCGATCTCATATTCTGCTCATATAAGGACAAAGGATAAATACCTGTTGCTTCAGTAGGTTCAATTCTATTTTTAGTCGCATATTCAGTATAGATACGCTGCATGTTGTTCGCATATAAACGAATTTCATCACTTGGCCCGAGTATCCAGTCGCATACATTGCAGAGACAGGCTGATGGTCGTGCACTCAGACACGAAACCCAATAGTTTGTATAAATACAAGTTCGGGGATCCAGAAACAGATATCTAAATGGCGTTAAAGCGGTCATTTATGCGAAATTGCAGGACAGCCTTTTCGTCAAATAGTTCCATCTTTCGCCGCTAGGATCTATGACGGGTTTGCATATGTGGAGGCGCCTGGAGACGAAAGTGGGAACTACTAAGAACTTGCCCAGGCTGCAGCGTGTCATATCCATAACCTTTCCTGACTGCGCTTTTCTTCATCCCGAACTGCCTTAATGAATGTTCCCAAATGTTGGGACGCTATGCATGTATTTCATCGCTTAGCGCGATTCATGTACTGCGTTGGGAGAGTATACACATAGAATGTAGGTCGAGTGCAAATTCACAAAATGCATAATTTTGTGCAGTTATATTTAGACCTATAACCAGTACAGGTAAGACTTATGTCGGATGTAAATACACAAAAATTTCACACTTCATGTGTAATTTTCCAGGCATTACTTGTCTCTAATCGGCTGTATGTGAAGTGTCAAAACACTTCTTGTTTCGGTTGGAGTAAGTCAAGTTTGTAGCCCTTATTTAGCACAGTTATGTTGCTATTCTTTCGTAAGTATACGAATTTCATGACTTTTCGAGAAGAAATTTACGAATTTGATCTTTTCGTGCGAATGGTGGCTTCAATCTTTATTTTGCATGGATAACCTGGAGGTTGGGCACGAAAGTACCAATGATTTGATTTGCCACATGTATCGACACTATTAAGCTACGTGTCGAACGTCATAAAGCGTTTTATTCAGTTGGCTATGGTAATAATTGGTGTTCAATTTCTGCAAAGATGGATATAGGTCGAGATCTTATACACGAATTTCTCAGTAGGAGCAATTCGTACTGGGCGAAAATCATTACTAATTTTATGTGGTTTGTTGCAACCCATGCTTTAAATACACTTAAACTAATTGGTTCCGGCGCCCCTTGTCATAGATTTGTGGCAAGAATCAGATCCCTAAATGGCGCGGAAGGGTTAAGGTCTTCAACATTTCAGGACAGCCTTCTCAACAAATAGTTCCAACTTTCATCGCTAGGAGCTCTGGTGTCTGTGCTTACTTGGATGTGCCTGGAAACGAAAGAGGTAACTACTAAGAACTAGCCCACGATGCAGCTTGTCAGATCCACAACGTTCTCCTGACTAGCCTTTTCCTTATGCCTAACTGGGCTTAGTAATATACTCATGAATGAATCGAAATGTAGAACCCATCACTTTGCACCAGTCATGTTTCGAGATCAAATACTGCACAGATAGGCTGTAGTTCGCGAGCAAACTCTCGAATTTCAGAATTATGTGCAAGTTATGTTTAGACCTATAATCAGAACAGATAAGAAGTATGTCAAAAGCCAATACAACATTTTTCGTCACTTAGTGTGTGATTTCTCCATGCCTTCTTCGTCACAGATAGATGCTTTATGGCAGGACTTCCATTCATTGGAGAAAGTCATGTTTGTAGCTCATTTTCAGTACAGTTAAGACAAATGTCTTTCGTAATTATACGAATTTCATCACTTGTCGAAAGTCATTATTTTAGACTAACGTTTATAAAGTCTGGATTTAGATAGAATGCCATTAAACGTATTTCATCACTAGTAGCGTCAAATGCTTCGCACTCATATTCAGCACATATAAGATATAAAGACAAAAGAATAAATACCTGTTGCTACAGTAGGTTCAATTATAGTTTTAGTCCCTTATTCAGTATAGATACGCTGCGTGATGTTCGCATATAAACGAATTTCATCACTTGGCCCGAGTCATGATCCAAGCGCATACATGGCAGAGATAGGCTCTAGGTCGAGCACTCAGACACGGAACAGAATAGTTTGTAAAAATACAGGTGCCGAGAACAAGAAACAAATACCTAAATGGCGTGAAAGCGGTCGTTTATGAAAAATTGCAGGACAGCCATCCCGACAAATAGATCCTTCTTTCGCCGCTAGGGTCTCTGGCGTCTTTGCATATGTGGAGGCGCCTGGTGACAAAAGTGGGAACTACTAAGAACTTGCCCAGGCTGCAGGGTGTCATATCCATAATTTTTCCTGTTGGGTTTCTCTTCATCCCGAACTGCCTTAATGAATGTACCAAAATGTTGAGACGCTATGCACGTATTTCATCACTTAGCGCGAGTCCTGTCTTGCGTCGAGAGAGTGTACACATAGGATGTAGGTCGAGTGCAAATTCACAAAATGCAGAGTATTGTGTAAGTTAAGTTTGGCCCTATAATCGGTACAGATAAGACGTATGTCGGATATAAATACACAAATTTCATTACTTCAAGTGGAATTTACCTGGCATTACTTGTCTCTGATCGGCTGTATGTTAAGTGTCAGAACAATTCTTGTTTCGGTTGGAGTAAGTCAAGTTTGTAGCCCATACTCAGCACAGTTAAGTAGCTAGTCTTACGTAAGTATACGAATTTCATGACTTTTCGAGAAGAAATATACGAATTTGATCTTTTCGTGCGAATGGTGGCTTCAGTATTATTGAGCATAGATCAGCTGGAGGTTGGGCACGAAAGTACCAATGATTTGATTTGGCACACGTATCGACACTATTAAGCTACTTGTCAAACGTCATAAAGCGTTTTATTCAGTTGGCTTAGGTAATAATTGGAGTTCAATTTCTGCAAATATGGATACAGGTCGAGCTCTTATAAACATTTTTTTTTCAGTAGTAGCAATTCATAATAAAAAATTAACTGCAGCACAGGTACTCTGGTGGGCGAAAATCATTACTCTTTTTATGTGGTTTGTTGCAACCCATGCTTTAAATACACGTAAGCTAATTGGGTCCCTCGCCCCTAGTCATAGATTTGTGTCAAGAATCAGATCCCTAAATGGCGCGGAAGGGGTAAAGTCTTCAACATTACAGGACAGCCTTCTCAACAAGTAGTTCCAACTTTTGCCGCTAGGAGCTCTGTCGTCTAGGCGTACTAGGAACTGCCTGGCAACGAAAGTCGGAACTACTAAGAACTAGCCCAGTATGCAGCTTGTCAGATCCACAACGTTTTCCTGACTAGGCTTTTCGTCATGCCTAACAGGGCTTTGTTACATACTAATGAATGAACCGAAATGACGAGCACCTTCACTTAGTGCGAGTCATGTTTCGAGAACAAATACCGCACTGATAGGCTGTAGGTGGCGAGCAAACCTCCGAATTTCAGAATTATGTGCAAGTTATGTTTAGACCTATAATCAGAACAGATAAGAAGTATGTCAAACGCCAATACACAATTTTCGTCACCTTGTGTGAGATTTTTCCATGCCTTCTTCGTCACAGATAGATGCGTTATGGCAGGACTTCCGTCCATTGGAGAAAGTCATGCTTGTAGCTCATCTTGAGTACAGTTAAGACACAAGGCTTTGGTAATTATACGAATTTCTTCACTTGTCGAAAGTCATGTTTTTAAACAAACGTCTATAAAGTCAGAATTTAGATAGAATACCATTAAACGTATTTCATCACTTGTAGCGTCAAATGCTTCGATCTCATATTCAGCACATATAAAATATAAGGACAAAAGAATAAATACCTTTTGCTTCAGTAGGTTCAATTCTAGTTTTAGTCGCATATTCAGTATAGATACGCTGCATGTTGTTCGCATATAAACGAATTCCGTCACTTGGCCCTAGTCATGATCAAGGCAAATACATTGCAGAGACAGGCTGTAGGTCGTGCACTTACTCACGAAACACAATAGTTTGTACAAATACAGGTTCGGAGATCCAGAAACAGATACCTAAATGGCGTGAAAGCGGCCATTTACGCTAAATTGCAGGACAGCCTTTTCGACAAATAGTTCCATCTTTCTCCTCTAGGATCTCTGACGGCTTTGCATATGTGGAGGCGCAAGGACACGAAAGTGGGAACTACTAAGAACTTACCCAGGCTGCAGCGTGTCATATCCATAACCTTTACTGACTGCGCTTTTCTTCATCTCCAACTGCCTTAATGAATGTACCCAAATGTTGAGGCGCTATGCATGTATTTCATCGCTTAGCGCGAGTCATGTATTGCGTGGAGAGAGTGTACAGTTAGAATGTAAGTCGAGTTAAAATTCACAAAATGCATAATTTTGTGCAGTTATGTTTAGACATATTATCAGTACAGATAAGACATGTCGAATGTAAATACACAATTATCACACTTCAAGTGTAACTTTCCAGGCATTACTTGTCTCTGATCGGCTGTATGTCAAGTGTCAAAACACTTCTTGTTTCAGTTGGAGTAAGTCAAGTTTGTAGCCCATATTCAGCACATTTATGTTGCTATTCTTTCGTAAGTATACGAATTTCATGACTTTTCGAGAAGAAAAATACGAATTTGATCTTTTCGTGCTAATGGTGCCTTCAATCTTTATTGAGCATGGATAAGCTGGAGGTTGGGCACGAAAGTACCAATGATTTGATTTGGCACACGTATCGACACTATTAAGCTACTTGTCGAAAGTCATAAAGCGTTTTATTCATTTGGCTTAGGTAATAATTGGCGTTCATTTTCTGCAAATATGGATATAGGCCGAGCTCTTATACACGATTTTTTCACTAGGAGCAATTCATAATAAGAAATTAACTGCAGCACAGGTACTCTTGTGGGCGAAAATCATTACTCTTTTTTGTGGTTTGTTGCAACCCATGCTTTAAATACACGTAAGCTAATTGGGTCCCGCGCCCCTATTCATAGATTTGTGGCAAGAATTAGATCCCTAAATGGCGCGGAAGGGGTAAAGTCTTCAACATTACAGGACAGCCTTCTCAACAAATAGTTCCAAATTTGCCACTAGGAGCTCTGTCGTCTAGGCGTACTATGAACTGCCTGGCAACGAATGTCGGAACTACTAAAAACTAGCCCATTATGCAGCTTGTCAGATCCACAACGTTCTCCTGACTAAGCTTTTCGTCATGCCTAACAGGGCTTAGTTATATACTAATGAATGAACCGAAATGACGAGCACCTTCACTTAGTACGAGTCATGATTCGAGAACAAATACCGCACTGATAGGCTGTAGGTGGCGAGCAAACCTCCGAATTTCAGAATTAAGTGCAAGTTATGTCTAGACCTATAATCAGAACAGATAAGAAGTATGTCAAACGCCAATACACAATTTTCGTCAATTTGTGTGAGATTTTTCCATGCCTTGTTTGTCACAGATAGATGCGTTATGGCAGGACTTCCGTCCATTGGAGAAAGTCATGTTTGTAGCTCATTTTGAGTACAGTTAAGACTCAAGGCTTTGGTAATTATACGAATTTCTTCGCTTGTCGAAAGTCATGATTTTAGACTAATGTCTGTAAGGTCTGGATTTAGATAGAATACCATTAAACGTATTTCATCACATGTAGCGTCAAATGCTTCGATCTCATATTCAGCACATATAAAATATAAGGACAAATGAATAAATACCTGTTGCTTCAGTAGGTTCAATTCTAGTTTTAGTCGCATATTCAGTATAGATACGCTGCACGTTGTTCACATATAAACGAATTTCCTCACTTGGCCCTAGTCATGATCCAGGCACATACATTGCAGAGACAGGCTGTAGGTCGTGCACTCAGACACGAAACACAATAGTTTGTACAAATACAGGTTCGGAGATCCAGAAACAGATATCTAAATGGCGTGAAAGCGGTCATTTATGCGAAATTGCAGGATAGCCTTTTCGACAAATAGTTCCATCTTTCTCCGCTAGGATCTCTGACGGCTTTGCATATGTGGAGGCGCCTGGAGACGAAAGTGGGAACTACTAAGAAGTTGCCCAGGCTGCAACGTGTCATATCCATAAACTTTCCTGACTGCGCTTTTCTTCATCCCCAACTGCCTTAATGAATGTACCCAAATGTTGAGGCGCTATGCATGTATTTCATCGCTTAGCGCGAGTCATGTATTGCGTGGAGAGAGTGTACAGATAGAATGTAGGCCGAGTTAAAATTCACAAAATGCATAATTTTGTGCAGTTATGTTTAGACCTATTATCAGTAGACATAAGACTTATGTCGGATGTAAATACACAAATTTCACACTTCAAGTGTAATTTTCCAGGCATTACTTGTCTCTGATCGGCTGTATGTTGTGTCAAAACAATTCTTGTTTCGGTTGGAGTAAGTCAAGTTTGTAGCCCATATTTAGCACAGTTATGTTGCTATTCTTTCGTAAGTATACGAATTTCATGACTTTTCGAGAAGAAATATACGAATTTGATCTTTTCGCGCTAATGGTGCCTTGAATCTTCATTGAGCATGGATAAGCTGGAGGTTGGGCACGAAAGTACCAATGATTTGATTTGGCACATGTATCGACACTATTAAGCTACTTGTCGAACGTCATAAAGCGTTTTATTCAGTTGGCTAAGGTTATAATTGGTGTTTAATTTCTGCAAAGATGGATATAGTTCGAGATCATATACACGAATTTCTCAGTAGGAGCAATTCATACTGGACGAAAATCATTACTATTTTTATGTGGTTTGTTTCAACCCATGCTTTAAATACTCGTAAGCTAATTGGTTCCGGCGCCCCTTGTCATAGATTTGTGGCAAGAATCAGATCCCTAAATGGCGTGGAAATGTTTAGGTCTTCAACATTTCAGGACAGCCTTCTCAACAAATAGTCCCAACTTTGGCCGTTAGGAGCTCTGATATTTAGGCTTACTTGGAAGTGCCTGGCAACGAAAGAGTTAACTACTAAGAACTAACCCAGGATGCAGCTTGTCAGATCCACAACGTTCTCCTGACTAGTCTTTTTCTTATGCCTAACTGGGCTTAGTAATATACTCATGAATGAACTGAAATGTAGAACCCCATCAATTTGCACCAGTCTTGTTTCGATATCAAATACTGCACAGAGAGGCTGTAGTTCGCGAGCAAACTCTCGAATTTCAGAATTATGTGCAAGTTATGTTTAGACCTATAATCAGAACAGATAAGTAGTATGTCAAACGCCAATACACAATTTTCGTCACTTAGTGTGAGATTTTTCCTTGCGTTCTTCGTCACGGATAGATACGTTATGATCGGACTTCCGTCCATTGGAGAAAGTCATGTTTTTTGCTCATTTTCAGTACAGTTAAGACACAAGACTTTCGTAATTTTACGAATTTCATCACTTGTCGATAGTCATGTTTTTAGACTAACGTTTATAAAGTCTGGGTTTAGATAGAATGCCATTAAGGTATTTCATCAATTCTAGCGTCAAATGCTTCGCAATCATATTCAGCTCATATAAGATATAAAGACAAAAGTATAAATACCTGTTGCTACAGTAGGTTCAATTATAGTTTTAGTCCCTTATTCAGTTAGATACGCTGCGTGTTGTTCGCATATTAACGAATTTCATCACTTGGCCCGAATCATGATCCAAGCGCATACATGGCTTAGATATGCTCTAGGTCGAGCACTCAGACACGAAACACAATAGTTTGTAAAAGTACAGGTGCGGTGAACAAGAAACAGATACCTAAATTGCGTGAAAGCGCTCATTTATTCAATATTGCAGGACAACCTTCACGACAAATAGTTCCATCTTTCTCCGCTATGATCTCTGGCGTCTTTGCATATGTGGAGGCGCCTGGTGACAAAAGTGGGAACTACTAAGAACTTGCCCAGGCTGCTTTGTGTCATATCCATAAATTTCCTGCTGGTCTTTTCTTCATCCCGAACTGCCTTAATCAATGTACCCAAATGTTGAGACTCTTTGCACGTATTTCATCACTTAGCGCGAGTCATGTCTTGCATCGAGAGAGGGTACAGATAGGATGTAGGTCGAGTGCAAATTCACAAAATGCAGAGTATTGTGCAAGTTAAGTTTAGCTCTATAATCAGTACAGATAAGACGTATGTCGGATGCATATACACAAATTTCATTACTTCAAGTGCAATTTACCAGGCATTACTTGTCTGAGATCGGTTGTATGTGAAGTTTCAAAACAATTCTTGTTTCTGTTGGAGTAAGTCAAGTTTGTAGCCCATATTCAGCACAGTTAAGTAACTATTCTTACGTAAGAATACGAATTTCATGACTTTTCGAGAAGAAATATACGAATTTGATCTTTTCGTGCGAATGGTGGCTTCATTATTTATTGAGCATAGATCAGCTGGAGGTTGAACACGAAAGTACCAATGATTTTATTTGGCTTATGTATCGAAACTATTAAGCTACATGTCGAAAGTCATAAAGCGTTTTATTCAGTTTGCTTAGGTAATATTTTGTGTTCAATTTCTGCAAATATGGATATAGGTCGAGGTTTTATACACGATTTTCTCAGTACGAGCAATTCATACTACGAAATTAAATGCAGCACAGGTACACTGGTGGGCGAAAATTATTACTCTTTTTATGTGGTTTGTTGCAACCCATGCTTTAAATACGCGTAAGCTAATTGGGTCCGTCGCCCCTAGTCATATATTTGTGGCAAGAATCAGATCCCGGTATGGCGCGACACGGGTAAGGTCTTCAACATTACAGGACAGCCTTCTCAACAAATAGTTCAAACTTTCGCCGCTAGGAGCTCTGTTGTCTAGGTGTACTAGGAACTGCCTGGCAACGAATGTCGGAACTAATAAGAACTAGCCCAGGATGCAGCTTGTCAGATCCACAACGTTCTCCTGACTAGGCTTTTCGTCATGCCTAACCGGGCTTAGTTATATACTAATGAATGGACCGAAATGACGAGCACCATCACTTAGCCCGAGTCATGTTTCGAGAACAAATACTGCACAGATAGGCTGTAAGTCGCCAGCAAACTTCCGAATTTTAGAATTATGTGCAAGTTATATTTAGACCTATAATCAGAACAGATAAGAATATGTCAAACGCCAATATACAACTTTCGTCAATTTGTGTGAGATTTTTCCATGCCTTCTTCGTCATAGGTAGATGCGTTATGGCAGGACTTCCGTCCACTGGAGAATGTCATGTTTGTAGCTCATTTGGAGTACAGTCAAGACGCAAGGCTTTCGTAATTATACGTATTTTATCACTTGTCGAAAGTCATGTTTTTAGACTAACGTCAATAAAGTCTGATTTTAGATAGAATTCCATTAAACGTATTTCATCACTTGTAGCGTCAAATGCTTCGATCTCATATTCAGCACATATAAGATAAAAGGACAAAACAATAAATACCTGTTGCTTCAGTAGGTTCAATTCTAGTTTTAGTTGCGTATTCAGTATAGATGCGCTGCATGTTGTTCGCATATAAACGAATTTCATCACTTGGTCCGAGTCATGATCCAAGCGCATACATGGCAGAGACAGGCTGTAGGTCGTGCACTCAGACACGAAACACAATAGTTTGTACAAATACAGGTTCGGAGATCCAGAAACAGATACTTAAATGGCGTGAAAGCGGTCATTTCAGCCAAATTGCAGGACAGCCTTCTCGACAAATAGTTCCATTTTTTGCCGCTAGGATCTCCGACGGCTTTGAATAAGTGGAGGCGCCTGGTGACGAAAGTGGGAACTACTAAGAACTTGCCCAGGCTGCAGCGTGTCTTACCCATAACCTTTCCTGACTGGGCTTTTCTTCATCCCGAACTGCCTTAATGAATGTACCCAAATGTTGAGACGCTATGCGTGTATTTCATCACTTAGCGCGAGTAATGTTTTGCGTTGTGAGAGTGTGCAGATAGAATGTAGGTCGAGTGCAAATTCACAAATTGCTCAATTTTGTGCAAGTTATGTTTAGACCTATAATCAGTACAGATAAATCCTATGTCGGGGTTAAGTACACAAATTTAATTACTTCAAGTGTAATTTTCCAGGCATTACTTGTCTCTGATCGGGTTTATGTGAAGTGTCAAAACAATTCTTGTTTCAATTGGGGTAAGTCGTGTATGAAGCCCATATTCAGCACAGTTAAGTAGCTATTCTTACGTAAGTTTACGAATTTCATGACTTTTCGAGAAGAAATTTCGAATTTGGTCATTTCGTGCGAATGGTGGCTTCAGTATTTATTGAGCATAGATCAGCTGGAGGTTGAGCACGAAAGTACCAATGATTTGATTTGGCACATGTATCGACACTATTAAGCTACTTGTCGAACGTCATAAGGCGTTTTATTCAGTTGGCTAAGGTAATAATTGGTGTTCAGTTTCTGCAAATATGGATATAGGTCTAGCTCTTATACACGATTTTCTAAGTAGGAGCAATTCATGCTACGAAATTAAATGCAGCACAAGTACTCTGGTGGGCGAAAATCATTACTCTTTTTATGTGGTTTGTTGCTACCCACGCTTTAAATACGCGTAAGCTAATTGGGTCCGTCGCCCCTTGTCATTGATTTGTGGCAAGTATCAGATCCCTAAACGGTGCGGAAGGTGTAAGGTCTTCTACATTACAGGAGAGCCTTCTCAACAAATAGTTCCAAATTCCGCTGCTAGGAGCTCTGTCGTCTAGGCGTACTAGGAAATGCCAGGCAACGAAAGCCGGAACTACTAAGAACTAACCCAGGATACAGCTTGTCAGATCCACAACTTTCTCCTGACTAGGCTTTTCGTCATGCCTAACCGGGCTTAGTTATATACTAATGAATGAACCGAAATGACGAGCACCATCACTTAGCGCGGGTCATGTTTCGAGAACAAATACTGCACAGATAGGCTGTAGGTCGCGAGCAAACTTCCGAATTTCAGAATTATATGCAAGTTATGTTTGGACCTATAATCAGAACAGATAAGAAGTATGTCAAACGCCAATACACAATTTTCTTCACTTTGTGTGAGATTTTTCCATGCCTTCTACGTCACAGATAGATGCGTAATGGCAGGATATCCGTCCACTGGACAAAGTCATGTTTGTAGCTCATTTTCAGTACAGTTAAGACACAAGGCTTTCGTAATTATACGAATTTCATCACTTGTCGAAAGTCATGTTTATAGACTAACGTCTATAAAGTCTGGATTTAGATAGAATGCCATTAAACGTATTTCATCACTTGTAGCGTCAAATGCTTCGATTTCATATTCAGCACATATAAGATATAAGGACAAAAGAATAAATATCTGTTGCTTCAGTAGGTTCAATTCTAGTTTCAGTCGCATATTCAGTATAGATACGCTGCATGTTGTTCGCATATAATCGAATTGCATCACTTGGCCCGAGTCATGATCCAAGCGCATACATGAGAGAGACAGTCTGTAGGTCGTGCACTCAGACACGAAACACAATCGTTTGTACAAATACAGGTTCGGAGATCCAGAAACAGATACTTAAATGGCGTGAAAGCGGTCGTTTATGCAAAATTGCAGGACAGCCTTCTCGACAAATAGTTCCATCTTTCGCCGCTAGGATATCTGACGGCTTTCCATATGTGGAGGCGCCTGGTGACGAAAGTGGGAACTACTAAGAACTTGCTCAGGCTGCAGCGTGTCATATCCATAACCATTCCTGACTGGGCTTTTCTTCATCCCGAACTGCCTTAACGAATGTACCCAAATGTTGAGACGCTATGCATGTATTTCATCACTTAGCGCTAGTCATGTTTTGCGTTGAGAGAGTGTACAGATAGAATGTAGGTCGAGTGCAAATTCACAAAGTGCAGAATTTTGTGCAAGTTATGTTTAGACCTATAATCAGTACAGATAAGACGTATGTCGGATGTAAATACACAAATTTCATTACTTCAAGTGGAATTTTTCAGGCATTACTTGTCTCTGATCGGCTGTATGTGAAGTGTCAAAACACTTCTCCTTTCGGTTGGATTAAGTCAAGTTTGAAGCACATATTAAGCACAGTTAAGATTCTATACTTTCGTAAGTATACGAATTTCATGATTTTTCGAGAAGAAATAAACGAATTTGATCTTTTCGTGCGAATGGTGGCTTCAGTCTTTATTGAGCATGGATAAACTGCAGGTTGAGCACGAAAGTACCAATGATTTGATTTGGCACATGTATCGACACTATTAAGCTACTTGTCGAACGTCATAAAGCGTTTTATTCAGTTGGCTAAAGTAATAATTTGTGTTCAATTTCTGCAAAGATAGATATAGGTCGAGATCTTATGCACGAATTTCTTAGTAGGAGCAATTCATACTACGAAATTAAATGCAGCACAGGTACTCTGCTGGGCGAAAAACATTACTCTTTTTATGTGGTTTGTTGCAACCCATGCTTTAAATACACATAAGCTAATTGGTTCCTGCGCCCCTTGTCATAGACTTGTGGCAAGAAACAGATCCCTAAATGGCGCGGAAGAGTTAAGGCTTTCAAAATTACAGGACAGCCTTCTCAACAAATAGTTCCAACTTTCGCCGCTAGGAACTCTGGCGTCTAGGCTTACTTCCAAGGGCCTGGAACGAAAGTGGTAACTACTAAGTACTATCCCAGGATGCAGCTTGTCAGATCCACAACGTTCCCCTGACAAAGCTTTTCGTTATGCCTAACTGGGCTTAGTTATATACTAATGAATGAATCGAAATGTCGAGCCCCATCAATTTGCGCGAGTCATGTTTCGAGATCAAATACTGCACAGGTAGGCTGTAGTTTGCGAGCAAACTCCCGAATTTCAGAATTATGTGCAAGTTATGCTTAGACCTATAATCAGAACAGATAAGAAGTATGTCAAACGCCAATACACAATTTTCGTCACTTAGTGTGAGATTTTTCCATGCCTTCTTCTTCACAGATTGATGCGTTATGGCAGGACTTCCGTCCATTGGAGAAAGTCATGTTTGTAGCTCATTTTCAATACAGTTAAGACACAAGACTTTCGTAATTATACGAATTTTATCACTTGTCGTAAGTCATGATTTTAGACTAACCTTTTTAAAGTCTGGATTTAGATACAATGCCATTAAACGTATTTCATCACTTGTAGCGTCAAATGCTTCCCAATCATATTCAGCACATGTAAGATATAAAGACAAAAGAATAAATACCTGTTGCTACAGTAGGTTCAATAAAGTTTTATTCCCTTATTCAGTATAGATACGCTGTATGTTGTTCGCATATAAACGAATTTCATCACTTGGCCCGAGTCATGATCCAAGCGCATACTTCGCAGAGATAGGCTCTAGGTCGTAGAACTATAATTTTGCCCGTGGTTTTGTATGGGTGTGAAGCCTGGTCACTGACATTGAGGGAGGAACGCAGGCTGAGGGTCTTTGAGAATAGAGTGTTGAGGAAAGTATATGGACCTAAGAGGGACGAGGTGACAGGGGAATGGAGAAGTCTGCATAACGAGGAGCTGAATGATCTGTACTCCTTACCCAATATTGTGCGGGTGGTAAAATCGAGACGAATGAGATGGGCAGGGCATGTGGCACGTATGGGGGAGGATAGAGGTGTGCACAGGGTG
>Ga0268261_10000498_pt1 | contig 24822 bp, 21 predicted proteins | sample TergutNc150P1_FD_190353 | JGI IMG/M metagenome (GOLD analysis project Ga0268261, IMG submission 190353) | Nasutitermes corniger P1 segment gut microbial community from laboratory colony in Florida, USA - Nc150 P1 (SPAdes) (version 2) | ecosystem: Host-associated > Arthropoda: Insects >...
CCCCCGGCCTCCCTTTGTTGAAATAAACTGTACTGCAAGAATGAAGAACATCATGATGTGAACCTCTCACCAGATATTATTCAGATTTTCTAGTCAAGGAAGATGAGATGGGCACGGCATGTCGCACGTTAGGGGAAGAAAAATATACAGTCAGTTTTTTGTGATGATGACGGAAGGAAAGAGACAACTTTGGAGACCTAAACATAGATGGGAGGATAATGTTAAAATTTATTTTCAAGAAATCTGACAGGAGGGCTTTGGCTGGATTCATCTGGCTGAGAATGCAAAGAAGTGGCACATTGTTGTGAACACGGCAATTATCCTGCAGATTCCAAAAGACGTGGGGAATTCCTTGACCGTTAGTTTCTCAATATGGATTCTACTCCATGTACTTGGTTAGTTCTATAGTTACGTCGGTACAAAGAACAACAATGTCATAAAGTGTGATGTCGCACTTACCTTCATCGCCGTCCTGAAACGTTAACCTTCAATGGCGAAGTTAAGTCGAAGTTACTTTGTAAATGGATATCCGTCTTGGCTTCTAGCTGGGCTTTTGGAGCTCATAAACAGTTCTTAACAAGCAGTGGCACTTGTAGCCTCAGCCGCCATGGAGTCTCCTCTCTGCCTACTCTTTCTTGTGTCCCTTCTTAAGTATACGTATTGCCATGTACAATTTCTTTAGTTCCTTGTTACGCCAGACTTTGTAAAGCAGATTGTGCCTCTTGTTATTAGCTTACAGGGAGTGTAGAACTTAACGTAGATAAGCTTACTGCTCATAGAATCTACAGTAACAAGAATCATCGTTAGCTATAAATAGGAATAACGAACGGTATAATAAAGCGGGCGTTAAACATTACGTTGTTAAAGTCTCAGACATGTTTGATGCCTAGTACAAATAACTTCTGCTTCGTGTCCGTTATTTGTCCATACTGCGCACCTGATAATTTCTCTGAGATTTTCCTGTGTGTGTTTGTTGTTGTTCTTTAAACGCTGAATTGAAATATCGCAACAGATAATATTCACATGACTCCTTATAGGGTGAAACAGCTCACCAAAAGGACAAGAATCTCATTCTGACCTCAAAACTTTGCAATTGGGATTTTAACTTCATATGTTCTATATATGCCTGAGGAAGACCGTGTAAATTGTTCGAAACATGTAGCCATTTATTATGCAATATAACGTGATACAATTATTTGTAAAGTATGTATAAAGAAACTATTTTGCAAAATGTACAAATTTTGAGGTTTTTACACCGGTTTGCTGGGGATTCCAGCCTTCTGGGATACTAAACTTTGTCGCTGGGTAAGTGGTTTCGAATTTTCAAAGGGACGTCGGGAACCACTCAACCAACGACACGGCGTCATATCGCAGAATACTTGAAGGGACGTCTATCATTCCGTTCCCAGTAATTTTTTGTAAGCCGGCCATTGAATTGTACACTCTATGGACTACTGTACCGCCTTGTTGCAGAACACTTGTTCCTGCTCCATATAATTTAAATTTCCAGAAATAGTGCAAGAATTGATCCCACTTACCTTTCTAAATTTATTATATCCGAAAACATGACAGCCCTCTTAACTTCATGTAACGCCAACCCACGTGTTAGACTTTGACCATCTGCCGACCAGTATTTCTTAATTTACTTATTTAAACTGTCTTTTAATTGAAACAGTGCCTCGTCTGCAAAATAAATTAGCAAGCAATTGACTTTATCTCAACACGCTGCTTTACAGAATCAGCTAAAAACTCGTAGTCTCGCTACATTTTCTGCCTCTTGGTGATTGGCGGAAATGTAAATTTCAGTGGTTTCACTAACAACAATTATGTAGCTCTGTACAGAACACTTTAATTCATGTAGTTCTTGGGATGACTGTCTTAAAGATTTTAATGGAGATTCTTTTAGCGCGCTCCAATATATCTAATATTTTTTTCTGAAATATCACTTTGTTTTCTCTCTCACTTCTTCTCTAACAAGGAATCTCTTAGGAATTTTTTTACCTATTGTTATATTCTTCATTTAAAGGGAATTTTAACACAAGGAAACCGACTTCTAAATTTATTACAACCCATGTGTATAATTTCTTCCTTATATAAGTTTGTACTATAAACACCCCCTGTGTTACTCTGCAGTTCATAATTTACTATTGTTGAGCGCAACTGACGAAATCATCTGTTCTGAATTCTTGTCGATATTTATGACTAAGCTTTTAACTGATGCTGTGACTCGAAACTCGTGGCAATCAAACTACCGGAAACGAGACAAAAAAACTTTAGGTCATTCACTGGCATGGGACTCCTATTAAGTGCCTGTCATATTGCAAGATATCTAATAAAGTCTTCGAAATCTCTTTCATAATGGCGTATTTTTTATGCTATTGTAGTTTTCTTGTATCCTTTCTTCTTTTTTCTTTTCCAAACCCTTCAGACCGGCTCTGGGACCCATCCGTCCTCCTATTTAACGGAAGTCGGTGTTCTTTACTGGCGGTAAAGCAGCCGGAGCGTCAAACTATCCAATCACATCCTTTCAGCGCAGAGTTTATAGCTAAATCCCCCTGTATGCCTTGATGGTGTAGACATTTTCAGAATAGATGCTAAACTGTAAACAAAGTGACCAACGCCACAGAAAAATCATCCGAAATAGAATCTCATGAAAATGAAAATGAATACTTAAACTTGCGTGCCAGGGACAACGAAATGGACTTCCTTACTGAACAAAGAAGCCTCAGGTCGACGACTATCTTGCCTCATATTCACCTGTGCTGCTCCGAAGACATTACAGAAGAACTTCGGTTCGAAGCAATTATGTGTGTTATGTGAGAGTCTAAGGACTATACAATGCTGGGAAGGAGGATGCACTAAATTATTGTGAATAAAATGTTGAGTGACCCGATTTTTTGGTAGTAATAGTGCAGTTAAAAGTGTTATGAGCTGCATTTTATATTACTTATATTATTCTGTACGCCAAATATTGCCCTCGCTTCGAGAAGTTCTTTTTTTTTTTAATTCCTCCCCGGACTTTAAACAAATTATGTACAAATTTTGAAGGTAGTCCGTATTTGGATTCGAAATTTTCTGCAGGGTTACTCCTCCTATTTTGTAAAAATTATAAATCTTAAAATTTATTTTCCAGTATTGTAATGTCAACAATAAACTGTTGCAGCCAAAGGAAGTACTGTGCATAAATGCATTTTCTATTTTATGCTGTAACCTTCAACTAATAACACAAAAGCGAAGCCTTAGCTCGTATTTGAAATTTCCCCTTCAACAGCAACTTACGGACTTGAACGTCCGTATGCTTAGCCATCGCCAAGTTAGACCTCTTATTCGATAATTGTCGCTAGTCACTTCCCATCGGCTCGCTTAACATTTAAAACCTGTACAATCACTGGACCTTTTACAAGTTACATAATGGAGAGTGTGTCAATTTTTTATGCATCTCCTACAAACGCCATGCGAAATCCATTGGGGCAAATCGTGTTTATATATGATACATAACCTATTAGAGTTTCTATTAAGAAGATAAAGGTAAAGGTGTCTTTGTACAGGTCTGGACAGGCCCTTAGGGCTTTAGGAGGTTGAGGATTCCACAATTTCTAGACAATCAGCACATCATGAAGGTGGTAAGATTGTGAGCCTCACGCATCGGCGACCTTTACTCTCCAAGAAGTGCGGAAAAACCGGAAGAATTAAGTCAATGAATAATCTCAATGACCCCATCGGGATTGGAACCCGCGACGTTCCGGCTTGTAGTGCAGTGTTTTACCGCATACCCCTCTTAATAAGAAAGGTCGTCGTACATTTAAATGAAACTTTTTATGCCCACATTCCGTGCAAAATGTAGAACAATTTATAAATATGTGATGAGATTTTAAGCAACAGGTTCCATTCTAGACAGTACGAGAACACGCAGAAAACAGGTGATAATAGGGCAAAACTAGATTAAATTTGTTCTATATTGGAGGTATCTCGAAGGAAATCGTTGGATTATTTTACACAGTAAAGACATGACTGCATAATTAGCAGAAAATGCAACAAAACTCCTGCATTTGCACCCACTGTGGTTAAACAGATGTAGTTGGCAAACCCTACGTTCCAGTTCGTGAAGCATGACAGAATTTTGTGATTGGTACCGTCATGTGGGACACTCTGGGAAAGTAATGAAACTGGATTCTGTCGCAATGGTTACATGAAATCCGCGAAACGTCATTACGTGATTCTGGGGGTTGTGTGTGGTGTGATATATGTCCGATTGCAAGAGTCTGTGCCTATTTTTCTTTGCAAGACTTTTCAACAGTCCACATATTAAACAATTCTAGACATTTGTTGTTTTAAAATGCCAAATACTTGCACATGCAAAGCATATTTCTACATATGATATACCCTCATACATATTTCGGCGGTCGACCGCCATTATCCAGTTACAATACTGACCCCGCACAATGCAGAATACACCAAACGCACAAGGTCATGATATCTACGGATTGCAACAAACATAGAATGTTCGTATGTCAACAGTGTACTACAGCAAAGTAATAAAAGTCGAAGACCACATACATACATACGTGACACGTTCTGCAATATCAAGAAGAGTAAAGTACCTGCTCGGGTACAAAGTGCTTTTCCACATAAATAGATCGTAAATCAAGATTAACCTATAGCAATATTTACGTAGTAGGCCTATATATTTAGGTGGTCTGAAAATGTATAATGAATTTTAAATCAAACACATCATTCTAATACGCTTTTTTACAATAAGCGGTAACAATATTACGTCGTCTTAAATTATATACTTACATATACAATTGCTTCATTAGTCAATATATTAACTGACAAATTCACTTAATAAAATACAACAAAATACATATCCTATAACACAATTCATTATAAGTATCAAGCTCTACATTTTTCGGCACCGGAGTGTCATCCTGAGGAAGTCTACGAGCACAAAGATTAACAAGTCCAAAACTCCACTTCAGGTATTAATCGCTCTCATTGTCATCTCTAAGGTATTAAAATGCTAAAATTCTAGTATACATGAAGTTGACAATTATAAGCCCACATTGTTTTTACACCAACACCATATGATGGTGAGCCTCTTCCGTACCAGCTTGCAGCCGTTTATATTAATATCTGGAACACGTGCACAGATATCTGTATACATACATCTGTATACAAACAGCTCTATACATACTCCAAAAAATAATACACTTATAAACGGCTGTCAGCTTGTACGGGAAGAGGCTCACTAACATATGGTTTTTGTCTCACAGCAGTGAGGGCTTATAATTGTCAACTTCATGTATTCTAGAATTTTAACATTGTAATACTTCTGAGATAACAATGAGGGCGATTAATACCTGCAGTGGGGTGTTGGAAATGTGTATCTTTGTTTTCCTAGACTCCCTCAGGATGGCACTCTGGTGCCGAAACGTGTAGGAGTTGACACTTATGGTGTTTTATGATTTCTATTTTATTGTATTTTAAGTGCATTTGTTGGTTAATATATTGAATATAAGAAAATGCACGCTATAAGTAACAAAAAACGGTTTCATTAGGTTTTAAATGATGCAGGTTTTAGGTGTTACTGACGATGGTGGTCGACAACCAAAACATGTATGAGGGAATATCATATGTATACATGCGCTGTGTGTGGAAGTAGTTGGTTGCTTGATAAAATGAGTATATTATGTTGCACGGAATAAATAGTATAAAAATAATTCTATGCATTGTTTAAACAGTCTTCAAGTAGCAGAGTGATGAGTACAACTCTGTGGCTTCGTCTTTCACGACATCTAAAGGCACGCTTTCGTTTTTCACTTGTGGGGCACATTGAGTAATAAAAGATATAATAATATGCCGCGCGTTGCAGACTATCTGTAAAAAAAGAAAGCATTCTGGCTATAATATCTTCAATTTCATCGGCAGAATTTCTTCATGCAATCAATAACATGTCGACTAGAAGTGATACGTGTCTGCGAGCCGAAAGAGACCATTTTTATCACATTCCTTATGTGTGATGTGCAATAATCTATTATAATTAATAGGTGTGTGGAAACTTTTATTGTAGAAAAGCTTATACGCTCACCGCACACAGATCTTTCCTTTTCCTCCCGCCCTTCCCCAATCATCTTCTAACTAGTCAAGCCGATTGCTGATATGAACAGATTTTGTCGCGTTTTGTTCTAGTCGATGAATCGCGGGAAATTACTTCACCATCCAGTCTTTACATTTTCGTTTTCGGACCATGGTGTAAGAATGCCGGCCCGCAAAGCGTTGCGGTTGAATTAGTATTGTGTTTCTCATTTCATTTAAAATAAACTCTTAGAAGTTCCTTCTCTTTATTATTTCGTTTGGAATTAAATTAAGGGGGTAGTGAGCAGAAGGATAAACGATTTTGGATAATATGAATTATGAAATGAAGTTTTGTATATTTTTACTTCTTGTTGTAAAATTTAACTTACTATTTATGTATTTTCTCGCTTGTTTCCATTTAAAACCTTGGCTTTCATACAACGAAAAAGAATAAGAGGGAGGGTGGGGGGAGCTCTGCAATATAATGAGCAAAACGCTGCACTGCGTGCCGTCATTCGAAAGAGTATGAAAGAAAAGTGATGCGAATTGTCAGATAACATAATATCTCTGTGATTTACGTTGCTCTGAGTTTTTTTCAGAGTCACAAAGTAGTCGTTCGCATGATTGTATGACTTCTGCCTGTTCCTTGCAATATTTTGTGATAGAACTATAGGTCGTGTCTTAGCTCAGAGAGGTAGTCGCCGACTTCTCACCCCGAAGATTCGGGGTAGATCGTAGGCTGGGAATTTTGGGTGTCTGATGTGGAAAAAGTGACACTGGAACACGATTTAATCTAAGTACTTCGGCTGTACCCCTTCAGTATCATTCCACCAAAGTTACAGATGAATTTATTTATTCATGTATCCTTTTATAAAAAGTCACCAACAATATGTAAATTCTGTAATTGGAAAACTTGTGAAATAACATCTTTTATAAGGAAATGCGAGAATATTATACAAATTCAAATTGCGAATCTTTATGCTTCTTGAAATTTCGCCATTCGTGCGGAAAACATAGTTTTGCAAGTGCTGCAATTTTGGAAGACAAGTATCTGTCATAAATATCTAGAAGGAGCAGGCGTGCGATATTATAGATTTAACGATTGCTTTATGGAGTGTTAATTTCATCCTAACACTTAATCGCTCATTTCGGAGTGGACTTCAATAGATGTTCTGAAGGCCTTGGTTTCTGATCTTCCTTCATGAGCGTTCCTTTAATGTATCTGTCAAGAATGGCACCGACATTTTTGTGGGATAATACGTCAATTCGTTGTGAAGAAAGGTACTGACACGAAAGAAAATTAACGTGAATTACAAGTATATAAGAAGATTTAATTCTTACCGGGAGGTAATCACAATCTATTGTGCTAACTAATATTTAGTGCTGCAGAGCAGGGGTTCTCATAATTTACAATACCGCAAAACCCAAAAGTCTGAAATGAATTTCCGCTCCCTTCCAATAAATGACACTAATAGATGCTTTGTGATTGTGAATGGGCAAGAACAAAGGACATAAATTAATTTAGTGGGATTATAATCGCTTGCTTTTAGATTCTTACAAAACACAAAATTACACTCTGTGGGCAATACGTCAAAACTGGAGGTTCGTTGCACCGTCGAATTTTATTTTACTTTCTTGTTTTAAGATATTTTGCAACAACGAATAAGTTTCAAGAATGTGTGCGACCCTTACCTGGTCGATTTGTTTTATTGTTGTCACATAATACGAAAAAGAGAGCGTCTCGACCCCCCTGTTCTGGCATGCACAGGGACAACTTTAATATACCTTTACTCTTCACTCCACCGACTCTAAGTCTAAGATTTTCAAAAGCAATTTTTCTTTACTTCAGCAACGTTAGGGGACATTATTTTACCTAAAAGTGATCAATGAGTGCCAGACAATTCAGTTTGGTTTTATTCGTCGCTATCGCTGTTGAGAAGTACGTATAACAACATAACAACAAACTAAACACGAGAAACTCATCAAATCACCTCATTTCGTCGGTATTTTAAAATGTGACAAAGAATAAGTATTCTTATCTGTTAGCACAGAAAATCTTCAAATAGAGCGTTCGTGGTAATACACGTCGCTGTGTACCCGCGCTACCGAAGTGTGCAAAATGCTAGCCAGAAATTTGAAATCTACTTTGAAACCTACAACACGACCATTCAAAACTGATGGTCTCTCGACAGCCAGAGTAATGTTAACCTCATTTCAAAGAAGCAAAAGAAAAAGAGTTATAATGCCAGAAAATATCTACTGCCAAGTAGTTGGCCTTTTCACAGGGTTTTCCTCCTGGAAAACAGTGCACTAAAATAGTCCTTATACGATAACTTTTATGGCAGCATTAAAGCTAAGTAATTGTCGTATCGAAGCCAAAACAGTGTTAAATGGGCCACCGTAATATATTAGTGCGTCCTAGGAACTCTGGTTCTCTGCAGCGTACAAACAGAAGAAAACGTTGTCCTACTGTAAGTATCAAGTCAAGGCGAAGACTCACTTTATGTTTAAAGAGTAACAAAATACAAACATACCGTTCAAGGTCTGCTTACTAAAAACAGGCTGGCCACCCCGACCAGCCTGTTTTTGTTAAGCAGACCTTGAACGGTATGTTTTTGGAGATTAAGAGGTATTTTGATGATAATCATTGCAAGCACTTGTGCTGTCTTGTCTCTCCCCTAACTGAATTTGTGCATTGAGTAGACTGCAGTCTGTCTGTGTGCATATTTGTTATTTATTTTGTAATATGTCAAAAGTATAGGATAGAAAATTATAAGATGGGGGTCTTTTCAAGAAAAATAACCCAGTCGAAATAGATATTCGAGGTTACCACAAATACTGTTTTTTTCCGTTTGATGATGGAAGGGGGGTATAGGAGAGTGCAAATCCAAGTTGGCGGGACGATTCGCAATGCACTTTAGCCGCCATCTTAGAAATTGTGCGAAAATTAATTATACCGAATATTTCGCTCCCTAATTAATTTACAGGCAAAATGATTAAACGAAAGCTGTAGGTAATAATATTCCGCACATTTTTTGTTCAGAGCATTTTTCATGTACGACCAATATTTACGGCGCTAGAAGGCGCCTAAATAAAAAAAAATTTCTCGCGCCGTATTTTACAATTTACTTGCAAAATATGCCTTTTCCGCAAAAAAGGTTGTTATAAAAATTGAAGAGCGAGAAAATCCCTGCAAAATGGTATATGTGTCGCATATCTTTATACAATATTATCATAGCAACAGTGCCGTAAAACTGCTAATGTTTTTTCGGCTTTTTCGTTTAACCCTTATCCTGCTAACGTGGAGAAAATGGTGAGCTAATAATGCCAGCAAATAGCAGATGGGATTTAATTCGGGGTTTAAAGGGTTAATAGATAAGCTAACCACAATAGTGAAATGCAACATTTTGACCTAGTTTTTATATTAAAAAATGAATGCCAAGTAGTAGTACGGGGTTACTTATATCCCGCCCATGCGCAATTCCCCCGGGCCCAAAAAAGAAGAATGAGGGCGCAGAAAAGCACCCACCAAAAAGTGGGCCTACAAGGTCAGTTGCCCATTTTTAAGTTTGATCCCATTTTTTTTAGTTTGATCCCATTTGTTGAGTTTGATTCCATTTTTTTAGTTTGATCCCGTTTTTAAAAGAAAGAAAAAAGAAAGAAGGGGGAGTTTGTGGGAAGTTGCTTAAGGACGTTTCGACTTGGAAAAAGGTATTTGGTCAGGGTGCCACCATGCCCCCTGCTCCTCAAGCTACGGCCGTCGTAACCGCCGTAGTGATTGGTAGTGGTAGTTTGAGATTCCGGCCGCATTAGGTGTAAGGTAAGACCATCGTGTAATAGATGTATTTTAATAATATCTTGGGTGATCGTATAGTCTGGTGTTTTTAGTAATATCGGAAGTTATAATAGTGCTGCCGTATAGTTTGGTATATTTATCCGGTCGGTCATCGGGTCATGTGACATAATCTATTCTGGTACCTCGTGACACACGAGGCGCAATGTACGTTATCTCTCCATCCGTCAGACTCAGCCCTGTAGCATTTTAAACATAGCAATTCGGGTAGCGAGGAATAGTCACGGCGAACGAAGGTCATAGAATATTTTACAAAATTGAAACGTTCGTAATTTAGCCAGATAAATCGAACGAAGTCTAGATTAGAAGAGGTGTCGCAATTAGCGGTGGTATCTATCACGTAAAAACAAACGTCATCCTAAAATCGTCGCACGAAATATCATAATAGAAAATATCTTCATCATCGTCCGCGCCGGCAAATTCAAAGAGAAATCCGTGGATGTAGAAATTGTCCAAGGGGTCAGGATCTTGTCGGAAAATGCGACGCAGCAAGGGGGAGTCTGTCATTGCTACAAATAATGACCCGTTCGTATACGAGCTGAAAACACCTGCCATGTAAAGCACAAAACTGCCAGTGAGAAAGCAGCATATGCCGTGACAGAAGAAACCGTAGTATAGGAGACGCCATATGTATGTACTGTGGGGAAATCGTACAGGGCGGAATTCGGGAAGCAGAGTGCAATTGCCGGCAGATGCGCGCAAACGTCTTAGGTTGTTCGTTACGGATAATGGAGACGTTAAAAAGCTGTCCGTTGACAAGCATGATAAACTGAAAGACAGAAAGAAAGAACTAGATCATTGAAACTATCTGTTATATGTTTAACCCCTGCAGACGCATATCTCCAATTCTTATTCCATTTCTAGAATGTAGGAATTTGACGTGGGGCAATTGCCGAGGTATTAAGGGCTAGTGAAACTGATTTTTCATTGAAAGAATTCAGATCGTTTTCGGTGAAGAGGGTCCCGTAACGTCTGGGTAGAAATACTTTCACAAATGTCTGCGGGGATTCTTGTAAAGTCAGTAATACCGCCTCGCCGAATCTAGTCTGGAACTTTTCTGATCGTTCAATAGGATACGGTGTATTCATCTTCAAAGACGGCATTTTAATCGCCTGACAAGAGGAAGTAATCTTAAATTTCATCGATAAATCCATCTGAAAAAAGATTGAAAGACCTGTGCAAGCTCCGTATAACTCTGATCCGTTCATAGGAACAATCTAATGAAGGAAATGCTTACCTCAAAATTTTCTTTTTCGGAAGGTCCGGTTATCTATCTCTCTGTTATTCTCTCTCCGCTGTCCTTTCGCCTGGTAGTATATGGCTATCGGCATGGCCTTTTATATGTTCGACGGTATTGACTTTTGGAACTAAAGACAAACACGTGATAACTTTTAGCATATGACCACATATAGGTTAACAGCAATAAAGACATAACTATCGTGGAAATAAATAGAGATCGAGGAAGCTGATAACTACATAACCGTATAGGGCAGCAACATCTCTCTCTGTGGTGCGATACAGGTTAGTAATATATTTCTTAATCACTGTATTGTGTGTGTGTGTGTGGTGAAACATGATCTGATCCTATCATTGGCGTGTTGATTTCAAAGTGGGTATGGCACAAGATGATGTTCGGAGATTCACGATCGATCAGGAAATGACTTGACAGTACAGGCGTTTCAATGCTGAGGGAACGCAGCTTACCGTGCGTCTCTTACCCTTATTTGAGGGAGAGGATTCGACCCCGATGTCCCATTTCTTAGCCAGTGTGACAGAATTGTTTGAGTACGCGTTATGAGATTGCGAGGATTCTGATATGGTCGGAGTTACAATTAGTAACGAAGTTAATGTGTGGGACAAAGCTATAGGAATTAGCTTACGAAGAAATGACCAGATAACGAGAGACGTGATCTGGTCAGTTTTCGAAAAGGTGGCCCAGTCAAATGCTAGGTTTAATGCCATAGATAAATTAGTGATGACCGTCCATTCTGTAAAAATGCCAATCGGCCATGGCCGAATCGCTACAAAGGGTAGACAGCTTGAGGTCATGGCCCGTCTGAAAAAAAGTATTGTAGAAGTCAAGGCGAAAGAAACTGCTTAGCTCATGCCCTAATTATTAGCATCACCAGATTAACTAATTATCCAAATTACAAAGCTTATATTCGGGGAAGAAAGATAGTCCTGTTGTGGATCATTTACTTGCGACGACAGGTATAGACTTGACAAATGGCGGAGAAATCCCAGAACTAATGAAATTTCAGAAGCATTTCAAAGAGTACATAATTGTCGTTTTCGGAAAATTAAATTGTGATGATATAGTGTTTGACGGTCAGGTGGAATCCGAAAAGAGAATTAACCTGGTTTATGACTCTCTTTCAAAGCATTATCGTGTGATAAATAATTTGACAGTTGCGATGACATGGAAGTATGTCTGCAGAGGTTGTAACAAATGATGCAAAAGTGGCGTGACGCGTAGGTGTCAGGAGACGTGCAGTGACTGTATGTCCGTTCGGCCATGTTCAAACGCTGATGTTCGAATTCCGTGCGAGTCTTGTAATAGACAGTTTAGGGGTCGAGCATGTAATGACAAGCACAAGACGAACAAGATAGGAAGAAAGTCCGTGTGCGAGCAGAAGCGAAACTGTGCTGTGTAATAGATTCATAACTGGTAAAAAGCACGAATGCTTCAAACCATACTGCAAAAACTGCGATCAGAACAAGGAGGTCGGTCATTTCTGTTATATGAAGCCGTTAAAGAACGAATTGCCGCGCAGTGACGATGCCTTATTCGTGTTCTATGATTTTGAAACCACACAGGATACAAAAGTTTCAGATAAGACAAATGTGCACATTCCGATGCTCGTGTGTTTACAGCAGTTCTGTACGGCTTGCGAGATGCAAGACGATATTCACGTGAATTGTGAGCGCTGTTGTAGAAGACGCCATTCTTTCTTCGAGGATCCTGTAAAGGACTTGTTATCTTATCTCTGCGAGCCTCGACCTTGGTGTAAAAAGGTCGTGGCAATAGCACATAACGCTAAAGCTTCCGATTCTCAGTTTATTCTGAATAGAGCCATTTTTCTGAAATGGAATCCCGAAATTATTTTAAGTGGGCAAAACATTATCAGCATGCGAACGCAACACCTGCATTTTCTAGATTCTGTCTTACTTGCCCATGCCCTTACGTAAATTGCACGAGGCATTCGGGCTTTCGTTGTATAAATCGTGGTTTCCGTATTATTTTAATACAAAGGCAAATTTGGACTATGCTGGCCCAATACCGGACATGAAGTATTATGGCGCCGATGAGATGGGAAGAGAGAGAGAAGGGACTTCATGTCTTGGTATGACAAGCAGAAAGACAAGATCTTTGATAACCGACGCGTGCTGGAACAGTATTGCCAAGATGACGTCACCGTATTGCGACAGGCGTGTCAGATATTCAGGCGCGATTTTATCGAGTGCGAAAATATAGAGGTTTTTCTAGAGGCATTGAAAATCGCGTCAGCATGCAATAAAGTGTTTCGCAATAAATTTCTGAATCCCCAAACCTTTGGTTTGATTCCCGGGGAAGGTTACAGCGCTAATAACAGATATAGTAAAAAGCACTAATATGGCTCTTGCATATGGAACAGACGGACGGCTGTCAGATACATCACACTAGAAACGGGGGATTACAGACCTCCCGAATTGCCGCATTACATCGCAGACGGTTACTGTAGAGAGACCCTCACCGTCTACGAATTTCTAGGATGTTATTACCATGGCTGCACATGCCAGCATTTCAGAGACGTGAAAACGATGGGCGTTGAGACTGGCCGAAGGCTATGAACAGACGATGGCGAGAATTGAACAGATTACTCGACCAGGATTCCTGGTTAAGATTCAGTGGAAATGTCAGTTTGACGAAGCCCAGATACCGGAGCAGAAACCCGAATTGCTCGCACATCGCATAGTCAAACACGCGCCCCTGATCACTCGAGATGCTCTGTACGGGGGTCGAACCGAAGCCATGCGCCTCCATTATGAGATACGGGAGGAAGATGAGCCGGTCCAGTTTTGTGAAGTAATGAGTCTGTACCCGTATATCTGCAAGTACTTCAAGTTTCCCATAGGTCATCCGATCATTCATGTTGGTGACGCGTGTGCCGATAAGGAAGCCAGTCTAAAGATGGACGGACTGATGAAATGTACTATCGTGCCGCCCAAGAACCTCTATCATCCTGTCCTCCCTTCCGTAATTATACGCACGCCAAATAAGATGAAACGTAAAAGGTATAGAGGGGGAGTACATATTATAAGCGAGCCTGAGGAAAAACACTACAGTTTCTTTTTTAAACGAAGGTGCTTGAACGATAATACGTCCCTTCCATTCGGGTATATAAACGCGGAGTGAATGCTACAACGGACATTCATGGCCGGTGACATCAGGTTTAAACATCCGTTTACCTGTATTATCGGAGGGCCTACGGGGTCCGGAAAGTCGACGTTCTGTATACGTTTCCTGCAAAACCTCGACACCTTGTGTACGAATCAAATTTCCCAGGTGGAATTATTTGGTGTTACAGTGAACAGAGTGCCGTGCCTAGGCAGCAGTTGGCGGCGTTAAGGAAGAACGTGCAGATTCACGAGGGTGTACCCGAAAACTTTGAAAACGTCCAGGGCAAACCTTGTCTTTTTATTCTTGACGACTTGTTAAACGAGGTGTATTCACGAGATATGTGTGACGTTTTTACTAAGGGCACTCACCACAGGAACCTCAGTGTAATTCTAATTACCCAGAACTTTTTCACCAAGCCCCACACCGCCGTGACATATCGCTTAACGCTAAATATCTGCTGCCTTAAAAAACGTTCGAGATAGGAACCAGTTTGCATACCTCGTGCGGCAAGTGCTTCCCGAAACTAGTGCCAGTCCGTGTGAAGCGTATCGAGAGGCGACCTAGAACGCTCACGGCTATTGGATATTGAACTTTGCCCAGGATACAGACGACCAGCTACGGCTGCGAACCAATGTCTTTCCATCTGAACATCCTGCAATTATTTACGCTCGGGTAAAAGATGAAGCGTATAAAATCCAACTATCACCATCTACACGTACTCAAGACAGCAAAACCCCAATTACGAAAAGCCATCATTAAAAATTGTAATAGCAAACTTTTGAAATCTATTGGCGAGTTTGTTCTGAACGTTCTAAACGATAATCTAAAGCTGACTGCTTGTCAGAAGAAGAGATTACGAAAGTTCAAACTTCCACTCCGCGCGCTCGCACATAAGCGCGTGCCGATCTCGACTAAGAAACGCCTGATAAACCAACAGGGAGGATTTCTCGTGCCTCTGCAACGTGCTGTTATCCACTATAGCCAGTCTTATATTTCGTTCGCGCGACACGTAAAATATGTTATGTAAAATGTACCTTGTCTCGCCCGATTATTTAAATAAGAATGAGCGACCATCACAATTATCCACTTCTCTTCCTAAATCTACAAAGCCGCGAAAATCGCCTCTTAAAAAAACAGCACACAGTACTAAACAGAAGACACGTGCACGTGTAACAAAGAAGAAGAAGAAAAATCGCTTCGCCCGTATCATAAGTGGATTGCGACACGTGCAACAATTGAAGAAGCCGCTATAGGATGTAAAGCGCTGATTAAAGGCAAACGCCAACTTTATAAACGCGGTATTACCTAACACTACTCTCACACAGAAAGTACCTTTACCGAAAATCGAGTCACCCGCTCAGACTACCGACATTCTTCCCACACGACGTTCCCCTTCGCCTTTAGTACTCCCCCAACTTCATATGAGGGCGAGGTCGTTTTTGAGACAGAGACGAGTCCCGGGATCGTGGGTACTAGCGATGATGACGATGTTGCAGGTGGCATCAGTGAAGGGGACGTAAAAATATTCGCTAGGAAGTCTTTCGGCAAGATAGCTAGTCCGTACCTATCGCCAGACGTTCATAGAAGGGGCGTTCTCGATGCGGAGTACGGTTTACGTAAAATTGCCAAACGAATCTTATGGGTAATCCCGATGTAACCGTGGATACAAACAGTGACCTCTATATAAGGGATAAAAATTTTAAGGGCACGCGGGGTCTCTGGGAGCTACTAACTCGAAAAAGAGTAGATACCAAACTCGTCAGCGAAGACGACCTAAAAAAATATAAGAGCATCTGGGATTTAACCAGCCTTCATTTTGAGGGTTACGAACCGGGTTCCCCATCCACATCTCCAACCTACGTAAATTTAAAATTATCGCCAAGCTTTTTCCTCATACTAGACGACGAGGACTCGAAGCTGCATTACGCAAAGACTGGATGAGGATTTAGAGATAAGAACATGGCAAGCAGACTGTACTATGAACCCACAAACCCGTCTGCTTTCACGATTCTGCAGAAGCTGCGAGATGCCGTCACACAGAGTACGAGTAAACAGACTAAGAATATGGCGCGTGTTGATATTAAAACTGGCTCGAAAAACAAGACCCGTACACGCTACACAGACCTGTGCTAAAACGATTTCCCAGAAACCCTTACAATGTTACTAATATCGATGACGTTTGGGAATGTGATTTCGTCGATGTCCAAGGTCTCAGTAAACATAACGACGGTGTCAGATATCTACTAACCGTAATAGACGTATTTTTAAAATTTTTGCATATCGCCCCGCTATTGCCTAAGACGGGCAAATCTGTCACTACGGCATTTCAATCAATCTTTAAGAACCCGAAATATTCGCAACCTATATGACGACGTCCCGTCTGGGTGCGCACGGATAAGGGAAAGGAATTTTTTAATAGATCGTTTCAAGAAAGGTTAAGACGCGAGGGAATTCGGTTTCAAATCTGTAAAAACCCCGATGTCAAATTCTCAGTCATCGAAAGAGCCCACCGCACGATCCGTGATAAATTATATAAGTTCTTCACATACAGATTTCTCGACGTACTCTCGGAATTTGTGAGAGGCTACAACTCGACCGTACACAGCACGAAAGCCATGCCGCCAGCACTAGTAACGGATTTTGATGTTCTAGCTATCTGGGAGATAATGAACGAGAAATGTAGCCGGATCCCTATTGCACGACCCAACTTTCACGTGGGGCAACACGTGCGCATTAGTAAAGAAGAAATAAAATTTGCAAAAGGCGGAGAGCAGAATTACACCACGGAGATATTTCGAATTACCAAGGTAATTCGTAGGACCCCTCGACCCGTCCACGAACTTGAAGGTTTAAACGGTAAGGTAATTGACGGTCAATTCTATGGCGAAGAGCTGAAACCCGTGCGTATCTCAAGACGCACCAAATTTCAGAAAGATAAAATTCTAAGGACGCTAGTCAGACGCGACATTCAAGAGTATTTAGTGCGCTGGAAAGGCTACGGACCGGCTTTGATAGCTGGATAAATCCGACTAGCATAAAGAATATTTAAGAGATGGAGTATCGAAAGCACTTTTACATTACATTATGTGGAATTCCTCGCAGAAAACATATCCTGCAAATACGCTCGCAAATTTTACGATTCAACTGGCGCAACCTATTGATCTGGGTTTACAGACAATTGGGAGGTGGGGCAATGCGAATTTAGCTATCCTCCACCTTATCCCCACACAAAAACAGCCTTACGAACTTGCTGGCGAGACAAACGCCTTGATTTATTGCGATCTGATCACGCAGCAGTTCGTGGGTAGCGACTATGTTAGATGTTTGCGGACGTTTATCCACCCTACAAAATATTGTGACCACGCATTTCAAAATGTATATTATATACCCGTCGAAAAACGTACCTTTTATGACATAAGTACATTGATAACTGATCTTAATTGTAAAAAATCCCTTTCATGAGTGGCGAGGTGCCAGTGAAACTGGTTCTACATTATCGCCACGTGTAAAACCCCTCGTCATCACCTTCGACCTTCATTTATAATAATGGATCCCCTTGTCGTGTATTACGTGAAACAAGCAGGTCGCGGTCGTGAGGATATCAGACCTATATACAGCGTCCCTCTTTCGTGCAGCGAAGACATGACATCGGTAGCGTATTGGCAGGTCTATTCAGGATTCTAAGACCCGTTCTTTGGAGTGGTGCCAAGTCTATGGTTAAGGAAACGCTCAAAGCTCTCGGGCACGAGGCGTTACGCACTGGAGGTAAAATTCAAACAGATATCGCAGAAAACCCACAGGCCGAAACGAAAGACATCTCTAAACACGTGACTGGCTCTACACAGAACATAATCAAAAAGTTACGTGGAGGCGGACGCAAGCGAAAGAGAGCATCGTCAGCCCCGCGAAATGCGAAACGTAAAAAATACTAAACGAGCCTTGCTTGGCAGTACTATAAGACGCGATATTTTTTCTTAATCGCCATCAGTCAGCACTTGACCATGTCGAAGAAGGACGTACTACAATTTGTTAGCAGCGACTTTGACGTTTTCACTCGCAAGGCGGTACAAGACGCTGTCCAGGAAACCGACGTCGTGATCTACAAACCCATCGTTCCAATCGACCAGAGCGATCTGGAATTTTTAATACCCACAGATTTCGACACGTACGTGGACCCAGATATAAAACTCTATGTTCGCGGCAAATTTACTAAAGCCGACGGAACCGATCTGAACGAGACCGATCACACTGTCGGTACAAATAACTTTCTACATTCGCTGTTAATTCAATGTACCATTGCTCTGAACGGCGTGGATATAACACAGTCGGGTGTTCTTTATAACTACAGGGCTTATCTCGAAACGATTTCTAGTTATGGTAACGACGCGGCTTCATCGCATCTTACAAACAGCTACTGGCATAAGGATGCTGGCGATATGCCACCCTGTAATCCTACGAAAGCAGATTCGACAAACACTGGATTCATAGAACGCTGGAAAAAGCAAAAACAGAGTAAAAAGTTTGAAATGTATGGACGTATTCATAGCGATCCGTGCAATGTCCCTAAATTCTTACTACCCGGCGTCAGTCTACAGATAAAATTTAAGAATGCCAAACCGAGTTTCTATCTTATGAATACTAAAGCAGATTCTACGACTATTTTTAAATTTATCGACGCTAAACTGTACGTCCGCCGCATCAAAGCCCACCCGAGTATTCTATTGGCTCATGACGATACTCTGAAGACCGATCTCGCATATTGTGACCTGACAACAGTCACGCTGAAAACATTCACGTTCTCTAGCGGAGTTAGTTCGCTATCGATCGACCAAGCCGTCACGGATCACTTACCCAAACGACTGCTGTTCGCTATGGTAGATAACAGCGACTTTCTCGGCGCCATCACTACAACCTCTACAGATTTCAGGATTTCGGTATCCCTACATACGCGATGTTTGTGAACGGCAGATAGGTGCCCAACGAGACACTGACTTTCGTTACGGGTCATGAAAAGACTAGCGTAATGTCATACAAGACTTTTTTGACGGCTCAGGCATTTACCATTCGAACTCTGGACTTAGGTAACCCACGACATGTTTACAAACGAATACTTCATGTTACTCTTTGACCTTATACCCGACCTAGCCGCGTCGGAAGGACACGCTTCACCCGCCGAAGGTTGTACTATACGCATCGAGGTAACTTTTAATGAAGCACTAAAGAAAGCAACCACCTGTCTTCTGTTCCTAGAATACGACATTTCAGTGCGCATCGATCTTTATCGTACTGTCACAACAAACTTTTAAACACGGACACAATTCTGATATCGTGTACCTTAAAGGACTGAAATCATTTGTGGGTGTTTTCTATCCGATATGTTACCGCGTTCTATCACGCGACCTAACACCGTCATCGTTAATGCGAACGCGCATACCCAGACCGGATCACACTGACTAGCTATCCGTCTCGAACCCACGTACTCGACGGCATTCTACTTCGACTCCTATGGCTTACCCCATCATATTCACGATATCAAAACATTCTTGAGACGGAATTTTATAGTCCTAGATTATAAAACCATACAATTGCAAGGACCCCTGATTATGGTCTGCGGCGAATGTTGCTGTCTGTTCGCCCTGTACATGGTTAGGGGCTACACATGGAAACAATTCGTCGGCCTGTTTACTCCAGACAAGGCCGATCAGCAAGTAGAACAATTCTTCGCAACGGAATTCCGATCTCTACGCAGGCTACCTCGCGGAAGTCTATGCTGCACCCATAGGTATAAAAGGTGAGTTCCCCCGCTTAGTTATCTTATTTACAACCCGAACGCCGCGCAGAATGGAAGCTGTAGCCGTTAGCGTTTTAGAAACTTTGTATGGAGCACACGGAGAGGAAGTGGTCAAGGAAGTTTCCGTAGTTGGCGAATATGTCCAAGAAACATTTCGTTTCCTACCCCCATACGCCATGGAGCCCCATGGATCGAATCTTCAGGGATCACCTGTGATGATGGCTCTATTCCTTATTCTACAATAATCCGGACCCTAAGCGAAGCAACGGCAAACTTTGCAAATCTATACACTAAAGGCAACGCCAAATGCCGGCTTCTCACCGACTTGCTCGATCGCCCGATTACCAATCTAGACGATTTTGGCTGCCCCTCACGCGAAAGCTTCGTACCAGGTGCCGGCTGCAACCTGCCGTCACAAATTTCCCGACAAGAGTTGCGCAGCGCGTAACGGGCGTTCTGTTTTCGGGTGGTTGAAGTACCACCTCAAGACCAGAGAATACGTCTAGTTCACCAAAGATTATACACGTCATACTGCAGCCTTTAATTCTGGGATACAAAAGTAATAACGTCATTTATTTCAGATGCATAAAACACGGATGATCGACTAACTACCTATCAGTCTACCTAGCCATGTCTGCAACGAAACGACGTCTCACATGCGAGGAAGACGGGCAGGGGTTCACTTTCCCAGATTTCGAGACCTCCAGATCTAAGCGCAAAGTCACGGCGCCTGCAATTGACATCTGCTCGCTCCCCATAGAGGGGATCAGTCCTCCGTTCGAACCTAACCGAGCGCTGCTTCGCAGCGTATTTTTTCTCAACGAGGACCTGAACAAGTACGTCTCCGTGGCATTCTACCCTACCCAAGGCTATGCAGCTTATGTGGAATTTGGAGCAGCCAAAGCCGTCCCTATTAGACTGACGGAGCAGCAAGTTATCGCGCTGACCGAACACTTACCCCGCCTGTGTGACGCTCTGTGTGCTAACATCCATTATACTTCAAGCGTCCATGACGGATTCAAGATAAATACGACGGGCATTTACATGATCGCCAGGATGAATCTAGGTCTGGGCAAACACAACAAGCACATTGCCTTCAAGCTGCAAGATCAGCGGTACCCCGATAATATCATGTATATTATCGTGAATCAACTAAAGAGGTACAATAACGCTCAGTCGGACGTCATGACGTATGCAGTGTCAGCTATGGCTTCGAACGATTATATCGAACCTCTACCCACGTACACTAAGAATATTCTATACCCACAGCTCTATTAAGAGCTGAAAACCTTAACGCTCATGTAATCGACCATGTACTCGCTTCTTGTTCTAAAATACATTTGCTTTTAAATGACATCATCAGTGTTATTTTTTAAATCGCCCACTTCACTTTTCCTGCCGCTAGATGACTAATTTTAAACTTACATTCTACTATAAAAAGCACTTGTACGTACACAGAATTCATTTAGAGTTGCAAAATCATGGAAAAGAGTGCCGATTCGGACCCTGTGCCAGAGGATGGTTGTGTGTGTTCTGTCGACGCGGGGTCTGACAGACATGAAAACGAATACCTCAACCGCGTGCTAGAAGAGCATTACGTCCTGAAAAAGGCCGTCAATCTATGGCAGGGACCAAGGTACCTCGCTTAATGTTCACTCATCGATCGTGTACGATCGTTCCAGAACATCGACTGGCCAGAGACGAACCCCGCACCCGTCTCGTTAGCTGAATCAGGTTTTTCTATGACGGTGAGTTAACTGCTCTTTAATCATGTCCTTTAGCTAACACGATATGTGAGGCAGGTTTTTATTTATTCTCGTCATGGTTTGTAACAGGTTGGAGCCAGCAGACGGTGTGCTTCCATTGTGGTGGGGGGCTTCAGGATGGGTCCCTACTGATATTGCGTGGCAAGAACATGGATACTGGTTCCCCTTCTGCGTTTACGTCAGATATGTCAAAGGACCTGCTTTTTACCGCGAATGTCTAAAGTATCGCAAAGATCGATACGGCAACACTGTAGACACACAAACTACACCTCTGTAATATACTATTAATAAACGAGCAACAACGACAACAATTTATCCGTCTTATTTTTAGAATGAAGGAATACCTATCCCAAAATTAATACTTAACCATGCCTTGTTTCACTTTAAACATTTCGAAATGATTCTTTAAATTCATGCAATAGTAATAAAAATCGTTCACTTACAGTTTATACTGCAACTGATGATGGAGTTGACTTCCAAAATAACTGTAAGTAATCTTGAAATAACTGTAGGTAATCTTGAAATAAAATTCTCGAAGTAGCAAAGCCTGGTCTAACGTAGAGAAGTCTTCCCATTAAGACACAGAAGCATCCATCAATCCAGCTCTTTTATAAGACACTTTAACTGCTGACACGTCTACACGTGCCGCTGCAACAGGGCCGTGTGCAAACGTTTTACTTTTCCAGGCGCATGTTGCATTGCAAGCTGACTAACTTGATTGCATCGTATCTCTGCAACTGCAGCGGGACTTGTTTATGTAAACATCTCTAAGTCTTGTCGCGAATCTGGTCTCTGACCTTTTCAAATTATGGCATGTGCAGGGCTATCCATTCGTTATCCTCAACAATACTTACCGTCACGTCACATTCACATTGCAGCGTATTTCTTCTACATCCCTGATGCGTCACTGTCATGTGTGCATTTTCATGAATTCACCAATCGTCTCGGCTTAAGTTCAAAACTCTCCGCACATAATCCCTTTTTAAATTTACTTAAATTACATTCTAACATATACCACAGTCAGTACAACCTTATTTTCTGCAAGCAAAAACGTACTATAAAATCATCAAATGTTGAGATGTTAAAGATAAAATCTCGAAATTTTGAGAAATCCCGAATTTTTTATTTTTACAGGGTCAAACGGGTCGACATTCGGACTCAACAGGTATTAGAATTTGACTACCTGGCATGATTTTTAGTTTAATATAAGGTTTATGAGAAACGTGGGCCATCCATCAAAACGTATCAAAACGTAGTTCAAATACTACGGAGGGTTAGGTTAGTTTAGAGGAGTACAAAACTATACGGTGGCACTGCTATGGCATGCGATATTATTAACATACGTCCATTACCGATCGTCTCGGCTTAAGTTCAAAACTCTCCGCACATAATCCCTTTTTACAATTAATTCAATTGCATTCGAGCATGTTCCACAGTCAGTGTAAGCTTATTTTCTACGTGCAACAACGTACTATAATATCATCAAATGTTGAGATGTCAAAAATGAACTTACGAAATTTTGAGAAATTTCGAATTTTTTATTTTTACATGGTCAAATGCGTTGATATTCGGACTCCACATGTATTGAAATTTGGCTACCTGGCATAGTTTTTTAAATAAAGTTCGAGGAACAATTTCTATAATCACGTGTACACGACATGACTTACATAGCACGTGATGGTCTAGTTGAAGTCCGAACCGATACTATCTTATCTCTCTCTCTAAACCTCTGACTCTGCGACTTGCAACATGTGCATTCAGCCGAAGGCCAGGCGCACGCTGCATGCCGTACACGATCGACCGGATAAATGTACCAAACTATACGTCAGCACTATTATAACGTCCGATATTATTAAAAACACCAGACTATACGATCACCCTAGATATTATTAAAACGCATCCATTACCAATCACCACGAAGGTCTTACCTTTCTTCTAATGCGGCCGGAACCTCAAACTACCACTACCAATCACTACGGCGGTCACGACGGCTGGAGCTTAAGGAGCAGGGGGCATGGTGGTACCCTGACAAAATACCTTCTTCCAAGTCGAAACGTCCTTAAACAACTCTCCACAAACTCCTCCTTCTTCTTTCTTCCGTTCTTTCTTTCTTTCTTTTAAAAACGGGATCAAACTAAAAAAATGGGATCAAACCAAAAAGTGGGATCAAACTCAAAAATGGGAAACTGACCCTGTGGGCCCACTTTTTGTGGGTGCTTTTCTGCCCCCATTCTTTTTTTGGGCCCGGGGGAATTGCGCATGGGCGGGATATAAGTAACCCCCTACTACCACAAACAGAAGCAGTGCAAGGGAAAAAATATGAAATAATTAATGTGCAAGTATTAATGCTTTTATATAATTAAGGGACAGTAATAAATAATTTTACACACACACATATATATATATATACCTTTTTAATAGACATCTGGTCTTTTTCTTATTTTCTCACTTCTCTATTTTGTTTATTTATGTATGCATCATTGACATAAGTTATTATATTATTTAATTTATTTCCAATTCATCTACTCATCACCTTTTTTACATGAACGTTTATTTCTGTGAATATTCATTTATTAATGCATGTATTACTTTTGTATTATTATTCCTTTCTCTCTTCATTCCCTTATTTAGTTATTCAAATAAATTATTTATTTATTCACTACATTCATTAATTAATTTATTCAATTTTTCATCGTTATATACATATTAATCAATTCATATTTACATTTATTTATTCAATTACATATTAAGTTATTTGTTTTTTTCTTATTTATTTTTAATTTAACCCTTTAAACCCCGAATTAAATCCCATCTGCTATTTGCTGGCATCATTAGGAGCTTACCATTTTCTCCACGTTAGCAGGATAAGGGTTAAATTATTAACCTTTAGGCTACTAATGTCATATATATATGGAGCACCCATTCTTGATGTTTCTAGATCACACACAACGACGCA
>Ga0268261_10000499_pt1 | contig 24745 bp, 13 predicted proteins | sample TergutNc150P1_FD_190353 | JGI IMG/M metagenome (GOLD analysis project Ga0268261, IMG submission 190353) | Nasutitermes corniger P1 segment gut microbial community from laboratory colony in Florida, USA - Nc150 P1 (SPAdes) (version 2) | ecosystem: Host-associated > Arthropoda: Insects >...
TTAGGAACTAAAAATTATTACTAGTTTCTTGATCACACAAAGAAATATCTCTGCTTTGTTTCCCAAACGATGCCCTTTAATTCATTATTTAATCTTGTTTGGTTCCGGAGATATTAACGTTTTTTATAAACCATGTGCAAAAATTTAAATGCCTAGCAAAAAGAATGTGGTACGCGAAGGTGGACTGTAGCCGTTTAAATACAGATGCCAAAGGGTTAAAACTTAAAAATCTGATCACCCAGTGACACAGTGTCATGTCCAAGGAGAACAGAATTCTCAGCTTACATCTTGTACTGTTGTTTTGTTTTGTAAAGTGATATTACTTAATTTCATTCAGAGGCTTATGAACAGTGGATTACTAATTGAAACATGGTCATGAAGCATGTTCCATAAACTGCAGATATTGCTACAGGATCCTGAGGCACCCTAAATACCCTGCAGTTTTTGCAACATATTCCTTAGGCACATTACATATGCTGCAGTTATTGCAACATGATCCTGAGACACACTACATTTCCAGCACTTATTGCAACAGGGTCCTAAGGCACTCGACATACCCTGCAGTTATTGCAACATTGTCATGAGGCATGCTACACCCGTGCAGTTATTGCAACATTGTCACACTTATTGCAATATTTTCCTGAGGCACACCACATACCCTACAGTTACAGTAACAGTGTCCTGAGGAACACAACATACCCTGAAGTTCTTGAAAAATTGTCCTGAGGAACACTACATACCCTGCAATTATTGCAACATGGTCCTGAGGCACATTCAGCTTCTGATGTTAACTTGCACGTGATTGGGTCACAGCATGGATCCAATTCAGGGCACTCATCAATAGTACCACAGTCACAATCCTCACCTTCCTCAACAATACTGTTCCCACATGTTCGTCGTACAGGCAGCTGCAACAGAATCCAATACTTAATCCAGAGTTCTGTGTTTTCAATGTTACCATAACACAGCTACTCTGTGGGGGCAGATACAAAAATTAGAAAATTACTGTCCTTCAGGTCCTTGCTTTTGAAATTACATTTATGAGTCAAGACTTAATAAGCTTGTCCACATGAGAAGAAAAGATCTATACTAGTTACGACCAAACCTCTTACTTGCAGCACTGAAAAGGTGTTTACTGTCAACAATGCCCAAAGTTCTTGCACTACTGTATACAGTAATATACATTAATTCTTCCAAACACACAGGATTCCAACTCAAATTTTCTTTGCATAGATATAAATAAATGTTGTTATCTTCTTCAGCCACTTTTGTGGTGTGGGTACTTAATGAAAACCTTACACTCCAAATTCAGACCTCAGATACACATTAAAAATGTATAAGTATGCCTTCACCTACATGAGACTAAGATTATAGGGTGGTGAGTACTGAGATAATGGTGTTCTGAGATGGGAAAGCTTTTAGATTGATGGATAGGTAGCAACACCTCGCAAGTGGTACATTCCATTCACCAATATGGTATCACATCCAGTACCATAACTGCATTATCCTATTTTCAGGCCATCATGGTGATTTACACACAAAAGAAGAGTGAAATTAAATTGTGTGTTATACAGTTAGTTAGAAAAAAATTCTATCTGGAAAGAATTAGAACAATTTTTGTATGGTTATTTTGACACGCAGTTTTAGCCCCAAGAATGTCACAAATTACCTCAGGATTGAGTGAAAGCAATGCATGGGAGTTCTCTTAGTACAAGAATTCTTAGACCTAGGGTCACATCCAAATCTGGACCATAAAAACTTTCTGATAGGTCATAAACTCCCAAAACATTGCTTGTTGGCTTAAATGAGGTGATGAGTAGGTACTAGCAATAAATGTGTCACAAAGCCAATATGGTTTATGATTCCAAGTCATTAAAAAAAAGTTTAAGAACTATTGTTGTAACATAACTGAGGGTCAGTTGTGCAATTACTTGAGACTCACATCACATTTAGAGCCTTCTTCATTGCTGTGAAATGGTTCAAATCTTACAAATTTTTCTATAAAAAATCTTGTACCTTTCAAACTTCATTTAATGAAAACTTCTGTTTAACTGTGAGACAAACTAATTTATATGGCTGTCATATCTATATAATATATTCAGTCCTGCAACAAAACTTCTCATGAAACTTATGAAATTTATAATTACTTATAATTAATGCTGTAATTATCATTAACCAGTCTCTAAGCTATATTCAGTGAGTAGCATAATCAAAACCTCGGAAGCATATGGCTACTGAGGCTTGTCATGTGCATGTTGCCCATTTCTCAACATACTTATAATTATTTAATTTCATCAGTTATGGTACGCTAATCTTTGCATTATTACTGCACTGATATTCAAACTAGTCTTACTAAAAATTGATATCTGAAGTTTATTGATAGACTTCCAAAAAAATTCTAAAACAATCTCCTCTATCTGGACTTTATCCATTGTCAACTTATGTTTAACCCACAACCTAACGGAAGCTGCCTCTGCTTCCATCTTCACATGTTGGAAACGAACCTACCTGGAGAATCCATTATACTAAGTCATTTTCAGTAACTGCCTAAAACTTTTTTGTACATACATTCCTAATAATTAAAAAATTTTGGCTGTCACTCTGTGGTTTTACAGTAGCCAACATTATTGGTGTAATCCACATACTTCAAAGTATGTCAATATATTTGTATTACTACTACCTTACCCCTTATTGAGAGGACAGACATACATATTACACACCTGATAATGTTTTGGATTTAAAGAGTTTCTCAAAAATTTGTTTACTGAAAGGAAAGTCACATGCAAGCACAGCTAATGTATACTGGTACTATAAGGAGATGGTACTACTACCTCGTTGGGTTTATTCAGAAGGCAGATTCCATGTCCTATCCTCAAGGCATCAGTGTAATCAGAGCGACTGCACTCTGAGAATTTATACGGCTGCACATTCTCCAGTCCAACGATGGACTGTGCCATTATGCATCCATGCCAGTCTTTGCAGTGACACTCCTCTCCTGTGCATTGGAAAGGGTAGTATTATGTGAAAGGGACATGGACTGTGGACAAATATTATGTACATTTTCTTCAACCAATAAACACTGTACCACCTTCTATATTACCATACATATACTCTATTTACCCAAATATAAGATGGCCCTGCATCTAAGGTGGCTGCTGATTACAATGTTTAATATTCAAAAAATATGTCTACATTCATATTAGCCAGGTTTTACATCGGTTTGTACATTCTTCATATTTTTTAGTTAAACGTGAATCTCAGTTAAAAGACTAGAGAATTTCTCCTACAGCACATCATCTTCTGTTCTGTTCATGTCATTTCTTGGGGATTCTGGTGGAATGTAATTCCAAGCAGTTTTAATCCATTGCCTACACAGTGTTTCAGATGGTCTTCTTATTCTTCCTGCCGGTGTTAGTGGGCAGTCCTCAGATAGCAACCATTCCCTATACCATCCACACAGTTATCCCTGAATGATGTGTTACGTATCACAGCAAGATCTCATAACTGAGATCCCATACCTCCTGGTCAGATCACTAGGTCTGTGTTTAGATTAGAAGATAGAGTTTCCAGTTTTTCTGGTGACACTTGAAAGCATCTAAAACTAGCCCTACTATTTTTTAAAAACAGTAATTGATCTTCCGTCCCAGAATTCTCTCAAGCATTCAAACATAATTTCTGTCATCCACCCTTTCTCACTACATTTAAATATAATTCCAGTAGAAGGTTTTCTTTCAGACGTTTCTTTCTGTCCCACATAACAAATACTCTGACGTTTCTTCCCATCAGGAAGAAATAAAAGGGTCAAAGATATTATCAGTTGTTCATGTCCTGTTGTTTTGAAAGTACTAAATGTAATCCTTTTGCAGAAACTGTAGTGTTGGTCAGCAAAAAAAGAGAAATTAAATTTCATGTGCATTATCCATTTGTCCTGAGTAACAATGCTATAGGTGCAAATTAATTCTAGGAAGTTGGTACACTATTAAATTTTCATGGTAGTCTGCAGGAAGCATTTGTGCTAATATAGTTCTCAGTCAAAAAAGGTAAAAGTTATAAAACTTAATCCAACAGCCCAACTACTACTGGCTTTGAGATTTCTCTGCAATATCTTTAGAGATGTAGTAAATTCCAGTCCCTTGATTCATACCATCTTACTGGTGAAAGGAAAACATTTTTACATTTTTCTAGCAAAAATTTCATCTACTCAGCCATGATATTGAAATTCTTTAGCTTTGGCCCACAAAATGCTTTATACTTGGCTCCTTTTAATAACAATCAGTATTGTTTTCTCTAGCACTGGGCACTCTGTCTTGTGATACAGAATTTCTGCGCTGCACTGCAGTTGCTTGTGTTTTCTGCTTGTTTAATTACCATTAATTAAACAATGTTGTTATAACCATAACACAGTGACTTCTGTATTTTAGATGATGTGTATTATAGATAATATTGTGTCTTTCCTTTCAATGTGACAACCCATGTTTTATGCAGAATCATTTGAATTTAGCAACTTCATCCTTCAACAGTCTGACTTGATACGAGTTGTCCGTCAGCACGTGACCAATGAAATCTGGAATATAAACTAATATATATAATAAATGTAATGGTTGCATAGTTTTTTTACACATCTAGATCCAGAACATACAAAATCATTTACCCGTTCAACAAACGTGTTTAGGGTTGTGAAGGATTATAAGACTAATCCCCATTTTTACAGGCGATGCATTAGGAAAAAATTTTCATCTTACATTCGGGGAAATTCAGTACACAAACACGTATAACATAATTCAGAGTGCTCTATTAATTCAAGCTGTGATTTCAGAGAAGCAGCTGCATTGTCAATTTAATGTCAGTATACAAGTTGTGAAATCATACCAGAAAGTTAACCTTGCTGTCATAGCAGGCAGCCTTGGCCATGCCTCAACACCTTATTCTTCTGTTTTAGTAAAATAACCTTGCTATCATAGCAGGTAGCCTGGGCCATGCCTCATCATCTTATTCTTCTGTTTTGGTAAGAATTTTGGGAACTTCTTTCACAAAGGTAATTAAAATTTCTATCTGCTTTCTGCACAAGAGGTTTATATTGTCTACATCTATTTTATTTGTGGTTTATTCATGTTTTTAATACTTCAGATCATACGGCACCAAATCTACCTTTAAATTTCATGAAGGGTGATGTATAGTATTATGTAACTAACTGCAACATTATTCCATTAGGATTAGGAGAAAACACAGGAGAGATTTTAATCTTTTTTTTCTGTTTAAATTACACCATTATTATAATAATGCTGAACATATTTTGTGTCTGGCAGAAATGAAATGGATATCAGTGCTTTTTGTGCATGTTGTTATACAACTGTAGCAACTGTTGAGCTCACAGGTCAATCTGCAGGCGTGTGGCAGGATTCACTGCCAATCACATGCACATGTTGCTAAGCTTGGTTTATCAGTGTGGTGCAGTACATCTTGACATATTAAATACTTTCAATATCTATGATTATTACAAACATGAGTAGATATGTGACTTCAGGTTTTCACAGCAATATTGAAGAAGAATATGGTCTTCTGGAATACAACGCTGTGTTAACTAGTCATTTGTTCCTTGCACAATGCAAGAGTTTACTGCCTGTATCTTCAGTTTAGTCCAAGAAGAATAAGATGCTTGGCAGGACTGGTTGCAGTATGTAGTGAAACAGCAAGTTCATTTTTTTATTTCTTTCTTCTTCTCAATGTTTGAGTTTGCCTTTCTTGCCTGTTTTGGTATGGAATACCAATGATTCTCCCAAACAACATATTTTCCTGGACCATTCTGAAGCTGGAGGCACCAGGCTCCTCTGAAACGTTGCTAAAACTTTGCAATCATCACAGTGTCAATATCCCAGAAGGATGAAAACTTCATCATGTGGTAAGATGGTAGAGTGCAACTGGCAGCAGCTCAAGCTATATCATGTGTTCGTGTGTGCGTGCGTGTTTATGTACGTATGTCCATACGTATGCATGTTTACGGACGTATGTATGTATGGCTCAGGTATGTTCTTGTAAACATAATAATAAACCTTACGGCCTACTAAAGCACAGAATTTCCTGAATAGATAGAAGGTATCACCCTCCCAAGATGGACTGTTCTTCAAAGACTTAGTTACCTAAAATTAAGAAACAAACAGCATAGACCAGATAACACGAGGTAAAATATGATGAAGTCAGTGCAGATGCCTCTTCTACAAGGAAGCTTAGCATTAACAGTTCAAATATCACCACATTCCAGATACTCACGTCCATCATCATGCCCCATACCAATGTTATGTCCAATCATATGGGCCATGGTTCCAGCAAGGAGATGTGGTTCATATGCATTTATGTCAACACTGATGCCAACAGATCTTGCAGTGCAAACAGTCTCTGGGACAGCCATACCCGACTTCCCACCCTGAAATGATGTCTCACCACTGCAAGATAAAGAAGCACTGGGTTCAGATGGCAGACAAGGTTCTGATTAAATCAATAACCTGTGGTTCAGTATTTCACAACATAAACTGAGCACCTATCATTGTTATCAGAGCCACGCTGGCTTATTTGGTATAGTGATTAGGCTGTGGGCTGAATGGTCTGGGATTTAATTCGCAGCAGAGGCAAGAGATTTTTTCATCTGACAAATGTACAGAGTGGCTCTGGTGCCCACCCAGCTTCCTATGCAATGGGTAAAAGTGGCTCTTTCTGCTGGGGTAAAGCAGCTAGGGTGTATGAAGTACACCATTCATTGCTGGTTAGTGCTTAGACTAAGAATGAATGGAACTGTATGTCTGCTCCTGTTCTATGCCTTCATGGTGTAGAGGCAACACTGCCTTTCTTTTTACCTTCAAATATTATTGTTATCATCCCAGAACATATCACAGTGAGGACTTAACACAAGAATAACATAAGCAGACAACCCATTAGCTTGTTTCCTTTGCAATATATTGAGCATGAATTACATGCAGTACCTGTTAAAAAAAAAAGTATACTGACACTATCATGCTACCATATTTACATACCTCTTTCCATTGTAACAACCATTTTACCTTGATATTATTCAAAGACTTATGTAACCTCCAGGCCATGTACTTTGTACATGTATGCCTAAACTACTGCTCTTTTCTTTTTTATTCTCACAGATTTTCCTGCAGGGTAGTTTTCTAACTCCTAACTTAACATACTTTACATATGAGCAAAAATTCAGATGTTTAAGAAAATTTGTACAGCACTAGTGTATTCCACGTTGGTGTGAAGTAAAAATTAAAATTTTTAAATCAGTATATATGGGTTGGTCCTGGATCCTGAAAGGGAACTTGTATGGGCCATCTAATGTTCCTTCAATGTAAATCATTAAGCTTGTTAACATCAAAACTTATTCTTTGAATTTTTGTTTAAAAACTGAATTATGAACTCACGTGAGCAGTTGAGTTGTGTCTTTGTCCACCTTGAATAGTTTCCTGGATGTATAGTCATTGAAGTTGAGCAAAGCACGGCTGATATCCTCACTTTTGTCAATGGGGGCTTGGTTTGTTCCTTGCCATGTCTCAATATACACCACTGATACTCGGGTATTAAGTGTTCGGAAGTACTAGAAGATTAAGGCATCATATAAAGGCAAACTTAACACAGTTTGTATAGCATCTGCTTTAATTCATTCATAATCATGAAACTGTCCACAAGTTGGGTCATGGTGCTTCTTAAGAATCCCTGTATAGCTCTTCAAATGTGCAAATTTAACTACTATGTTATATATTACACTGAAAAATCTGTAAATGTTAACAATTTAAAATATCATTCACCATTTACTTTGCAACAGTTTCTGCCTTTAAAAGATACAAGCTTATATTTGTAATCTCCTACCTGGGTGCAGAACTTCTAAACATGTTTTGTATGATTATCATAATACACTACCTAGCAGTACTATTAACATGCAGCTGAATAACATATATCACTTCTAACACTAACAATTATCAGTGAAAAACAACAAACTTAATTTGTGTGCAACAGTGACAAAATAACTCATCAAATACTACTTCCACCATCGAGTTCTCTGACAATTTTATAAGCAACATGTACATAATCTCATGGTTCATTTTTACTGATCATTTGTGTGATTGCTTCTCTGTCTTTATAAAAACTAAACAAAAACTGACGTTAACAGTGTCTGTGACACAGAAGAGAAAAATCAAGGACTAAACATCAGTTTGGTTCCTGACACTCTAGAAAGAGCAACACAGTGCACCTAGGACAGTTTACTGCAGTAACATGCACACAGTATCAATTAGAAATTCATCAATTCATATTTTGTTACACACAGTACTGTTTTACATACCAAATCTGCAATATTTGCAACTTGGATGGCATCGTGGACAACATCCATCCTTGAACTCCCATTTCTTTTCTCAAACTACAACATAAATGAGAGAAAGATATGGCAGTTTTTAATGAACTGCGTCCTTATGTATAAGAAGCCCAATTTCATATATATGTACAGAAGAAATATGCAGCTCCCAATTATGAAATTCAAGCACAGGACCCTCATAATGACAATAATTACCAAGTTGGTCCATAATTATGCAATACTCTACAAGTTTATTCTCAAGCTCACTGGGTATAACAGTTTTTCTTCCTAAATGCACATTCACTAGCTTCTCTGGAGAAGGGGATGTAGGTACCTCTCCAGAGTTAGCTCTCGGCACAGAAAAGTATTTTGAAGCTCTTAAATAACCCGTGTCTCCAATTCTTACAACTCTTACAGCACAACACATTGCCTCCTTACTCCAGTTCTTTCATTTTGTGCTAGGCGACATCTAAACCAATTGAAGAAGAATGTTTTTTAAGGAGATGGCATTGTTGATGGCAAAACTGTCTGAAGCAAAGCAATTCAAAACTCTTTATGACAGCAGTCTCCTAATATGAGATACCGGTACCAGACATGAGATACTGTCTCATATTAGGTGCCAGACACTGTCTCATATTGGGGACTTGCCTCTTGAGATGTAAATAATTATTTAGGGTTAGGTACACCTTTTGAAAAGACAAGTAACTAGCACATATTGTAGCTAACATTATGAATGTAAATGTGTGCAAATAAATTAAAGCTCTGGATTTACCTTCAGGTAGAAAAACTGATGTACACGGAGCCCCGTAAAAAAACTCGAGAACTGAAAAATATGATACGCCCTTCTGTGAACTCTCTCCTGCAACACACAGCTTCCTGTTGCTCACAGGTAACTTTAAAGGTCTGAATGAAGCAGGTCACGTGGTTACCTTGAGATGTCAGCACTTACTTTGGCCACAACTGGGGTGCCTCATATTAGGAACCTATCTCATAATCGGTTCCTTTACCCTACTGAATACATTTTGCACAAGCTAGCACTGACATGGCTGTAAAATTATACCTGTTCTGAAAGAGTGCTGTACATAGCGCATAAAGACATATAGAAAATACCGAGGCATTAACAATTTAAGCCAAAAATGAGCAGCACACACTGTTGAAATAACAAGAGAGTTACACGAATTATCACTGCAATTGCCAACTGGCTGGAACAAATTATTTCAAGAGTAATGTTTTAGAGAGTGTATTTTCTATTAATACTGTACTAATTTCCAATATTATCAGGTTCGTGACAACAGAATAGGAGTACAGTGTCCTTAAAGAATGGTAACCAGTTACATCTGTGTTGCTATGGTTCAGAATCTTTGATGTGAACTACAGCAGACCTAAAATGTGAAGTTCTTGATTTCTGGTTTCTGGCGCAAAGTAGATGAGATCTGTGCTCTTCTGTGATATTACATAGCGTATTATGGTAATTCCTTACCTACGTTTCGGGGCAACCTATTGGTCCCATCTTCAAGGGTCAATAAATAAAAGATTGGATTGCCCCGAAACTTTGGTAAAGAATTATCAATATGCGCTACGTAGAGAAGCGTATATCTCGTGAAAGTTCTTGTTCATATATTGTTGTAATACGAAATTCTAACCTAAACCTACGCTAAACTAAATGACACATCCGACAGAAACCGCCACTTCAGTTCCCACCTGTCAGAATCTCAAACTTATCTACATCTGAGTGCGTGCATTAGTGTTCATTTACAAATAGCCGTTCCCAAAACTGGCCTTCGGTGAACTATTCCAGACAACACTGCTTACGATGCACTTCTCACATCCTGACAGTACGTACCGACTGGTGTTGGGTTAACGCTACCTAGTGCTGGTCATGTAGGTGTAGGCCTTTCCCTTTTATAATAAGCAGTGATCGATTTGCTACTAGACGAACAGCAAACTAACAGGAATAACTACAAAACGCGTTCATGTGGCTCGGGAAAGATCGAGGGCGAACGCGCTATTTGTGTACAGAAAGTGTAGCTAATGTGATTCATTTGTATATTTTAGAGTGTCTCACTGTTAATGTTTATGCTTATGTGAGTCGTCTTTCCTGTTTCGTTCCATATCCCTATTTGTGGGCATAATGTAGAGTACCATTGTCCCTGTGGACGCCATGGCAACGTGGTGGGGAATGGAGTTCCCATTCGTTCTTAACCTTGGCACTTTGCCCTAGGGGCTGGGCCTGCCGGGTACCCACTTACGAGGATGATTCTCTATGTGGGTGCCCTCGACATATTTGTGGCGTGACAGGCCGCACAGCTCCGTATGAGATCGTGAAGCCTCGACAGGCCTTTCGTTACGCATATCGTGCAGGCCTACAACGAATCGATTATTCCAGTTCAGGAAATCATAGCAATCTGGCACAGCGACTCCGCAACCAGTCTGGTGATTGAGTGGCGGGAGGGAGAGAAGAAATAAGCAGAAAAAGGAAGAAACAAACAATGAGGTATAAACACGTCCAGATTGGTGCCATACAGTACGATCAATCTCCGTGCTGTGAGGGGAAATGTTGTTCCCGAACGATAACTAACGAAAAATGAACCGAAGCGGGTATCTGTAAACTTACACACTTATAATACATCAGCGAAAACTAAATTATCGACCGGGACACGGACAGCCCGGAGAAGAGTTGGAAATATTTTGATTGACCTTAAGTTGATTAAAGTATTAAAGCCTCATGAACTGCAATGACGTAAAGAAACATATCCTAGCGTAAACGTACGTGATACATTTGTACTTTATCACTCCCCGTGGTTTCATGTCTCTTTGTACTTTAACACAGACAAAAAGAAGGTTAAGTAAAAACTGCAACAATCCAAATCATAACGGAAATTATGACAAAGCCACAGTCTTATAAAGTGCATACAGCCTACACAGCTATTAACATAACCACGAATATGCACTATTTTAGGATAATCGCATAAATGGCCAATGACTTACAAAATAACGCAATAATTTTATACATCTGATTACAAATATTTTAAGAGTCAAAATTAAATTGTAAAAGTTAGATAGCAGACCACAGACAATAAGAAACTGCTGAGTCCAACAGGCCAGGTTTGTACAATTTTAAATTAATTATTTTGAGCCACTCCGACCAAGTGATTTTAAAAATAGTTGTTAGTACACAATATACATGTATAACGTAACACATTGGCAGAATTTTTCCGCAGTGTCACTACACAGACACTGAAGATACCCGAGTAGGTCCGACAAGCGAATGCCAAAATACGTATAAGATACTGGTAAGTAAAAGGCCTCAGTTGGTGTTTTACGTGTCTCTGCAAGGTAAACGACGCATGCCCTTTCGATTAAGTAAATTTACACTTCTAAACATAACATCCAGAACTTTATATGAGTGAATGTATTCCAAACATCAAAATATTTTCAATACTCACCATGGCCTTGTCGATGACTATTGCTGTTTCAATATACTTGATTGCTTCCCTCACGTCCCTGCGGTATCTAACATACTCCACTCGATCTCTCAGGCTTCTGCTCCCTTCTTTGATACCCATACGGACGCCAGCACCCTTTCTGTAACTCCATCGGAATTTGGGGCCTACCGGGATACTCCGTCGATATCTGGCACCAGACGGCTTGGTTCCCGTTCCATCTGCTGTACCAGGGATATGCTTCTGGCGCCTGTAATTGGGGACCCTCCATTCCAAGTTTCCCGCATTAGCGCAGCCTTTATTGGTGTTGGTGCGAGCCTCGAAGATCACGTGAGGATGTTTCTGCTAAAGAAGAGCCGACAGGCAAGGCCGTGCAGTTTTCTTGGTTGTGAGGTATGGCACAAACAGTAATTAAGTTTTTACATTTAAATCAATAACACAAAACCCTATAATTTCACAATTATTTTACTATTTTATTTTTTTATATATTTTCTATATTGCACAAACTTCATTTTGAAGCACTATGGATACGAGAATGAAGTATTTACAGTTTGTCAACATGTATAAAACTGTGTTACTGACAATCTTTTTAGACTTCGTCCATCGTCTAATTTTTGATGAAGCGCAACGTTTCGGAAGCCGATTCCCCTACCTTCTCTGCTGATTGGTGACAGAATAGCTCTGTGTAAGGGGTTTACCTGAGCAGGTGCTTTCTATTCTGAAGACAGAAGCACAGCCAGCTTCCGAAATGTCGCGCTTCATAAAAAAGTAGACAATGGAATGAGTAAAAAAACTGTCATTGAGTCAGAGTCCTAGAGAGTTATTTTGATCCACGACTGAACGTTTGGTCAAGTCCCAGCTTTCAAAACGTAAATATTCCGCAGAACGCCGCGCTGTCATATATACATATATAAGACAAGCTGTCTTATTGGTCTTCAAAATTAATTTCGTTTTGTGTTTCGTATTGGGTCAAAAGTCACCCTCGCAATGGTTGCGCCGTGGGCTCTTCAGCCGCCTAAACACACAGTAATTCAGACCATTCTCAGGCACAAGTTCCCAGTTCCCGTCTCCATACGTTGCCTCCCAAACTCCACTTCTCAAAAGATGTCACATGCCTCTCTGTAAAATAAACAAATAATAGAAGGAATCGGGTTTCCTTTCTGTTCAGGACAGCTCATGCCACTTGGACCACTGTACACGTAACTATAAGGTATCATTTTATCAAACCCAGCCATCACAGAGCCGGTACCGTTTAAGTTCAGGACTCAGTTTAACGTTAGTCATCCCGATGTGTTTATCTAATTCATACAAAGTATAAATTTCAGTGTAATTGTATAATAAATTGTTGTGTTTGACTGAAATTTATACCTTGTATGATTCAGGACTCAGATTTGCAATCCCAGAATCTGGAGAACCGTTGGGGAAAATTGCGCCAGGATTCGCGGAGGGAACACGCCTTATCGCTATTGCAAGGACGAGTGGACATGATGTAGTACAGGCTACCGATGTAGAACATTTGTTGCAGACGACAGTGTTCACACAGCATCGCGACTACATAAACTGAAGAAACATCGCGTTTTTAAATTCCTTCCGGAGACGCAGATCTCTGTCCCGAACTGTACTTCATGCTTGACCCTTCAATATTTCGTAACACAACTTGAGATAGTGTAACTGTGACAAATAAAATTCGAAGTTGTGACGATCTATAGAAGAAGACGCAGGTTTTGAAGCTTGATTAGAGGTGGAGCTTAGGATTCCGTTCTTCTGGGATAGGACCCCATAGACCCTTGAAGATGATGGCAACATGTTCATTTGAAAAGTCAGAAACTGTTTACCCAGTGAAGAAGTGTCTTTTCCCACAAGAACGGAATTCTTACTTGCTCACAATTCCCCAAAGATATTTTTACTCATTCTCTGAATGTCAGACTAACAAATAGAACCGAAGACAACATTTTGGCACATAAGGCCATGGCATTATAAGCACGGAGTGTGGTTCAGCTCTTTCGACTGGACCGCAAACGTGTCTCTTTCATAAAACGATAAGGCTTCCCAAACTGTATTGTGATGGACGCCACTGACTAGCTCACCCATCTAAACACGATATTTTATCATCCGAACACCACAACTTTATAAGCACTGAGAAAGCAGTTGCGAGTGCAAGTGAGAACTGCGAAGTGGGGACAGAGTGGCGTGAGACGGACAAGCAGCAAGCACGAGGCCGGCTACAGAGATTGTACGTACGAAGGAGAATAGTAGTGTGTTGTGTGTGTGTGTGTGTCTGGTAATTTTCACCTATACCACCACAGTGTGAACGGCGCTAAACCGATTGTCTTAAGTTTGGAATTTCGGTTTGTTATACATAATAATAAAAAACAGTACTTGGATACGGTCAACACAACTTTTATTATTGATAAAATAACTTGTCAATTACTTTGGCAAAATGTTTCCTCACTGATTCACTTTCTTCAGGCTAATCCGATGGGCATAGGATGTAAAAATCGGAAATTGTGTAAATATGAAATACGTCATTTGTTTTATTTTATGGAGTGAGTTTTCATTCCTTGCAAAATCGTTATAGATGATTACCATAATCTTATATCTATATTTTTTGTTCTAAGATTTTCCATTGTATCTCATAATTTATCATATTTGCAGTGGTTAAGATTATGATTTTATTTGCTACAGATACATTTCCCCGTTGCTTTTCTTTCTTCCTTTACTGATGAAGTGTGTTGTTTTATGAATTACCAGTGTCGTATAAAGTATCGTTCTTGATAAGTAAATTAGTATTGAAATATCCTGTTAAAATTTCCTTCCATGGGATAAAATCCATAAGAACCGTTCAAAGGCTTATATTTCTTGCAACGTAAACTGTATTTATCAGAGTAGACAGATCTCTTTTTTTAAAATCTGATTGTACCATGTCAACACAATTTCACCACTGGAAGGGTGCTAATCTGGTTTAACGGTTACACTTACATTGCTGATATTTGCATGTGAATGCAATGTTCGACACCGTTTGATACATCTGAGGTGCTCAGTGGAGGACTACAGTATTTAAACACGATTGTACGAGTACTATAAGCTGCGTGGTTCACACAGCAAGAAATGCTGAAAATATGCAGGAATGAGGTCGGGTAGAAAACCTCAGAGTTCACCTATTCTTTGTCACTGATATATTTTTTCACACCGTCCTGTACGTCCAATTATTTCTGTTCAACCCCGCGTATTTGAAACTTTCTGTTCATTCTTAGGCATTCTGGATGTTACACAGTCGAATCTTTGTATATAATATTAATACATAAAAGAAACTGAAGTACAATAGTAAATATACGCAATTAAGAAACATTTAATTAGGTTATAATAATGAGTTTTACCACAAAACAGAATTGATACATCAGCCTACTTAATAGTCACATTTGTGCAGTGTATAATTTACTTAAACGCCGAAATGTACATAAAGTGGTATTTGATGTGAACTCCATTGATATGGGTAAGGTGAAAAACCGCTGAAGAATGTATCAGTATGAAAAATGTGGGGGCCGCATAACTGTGTAGTTGTGTGTTGCACTGCGTCTGACGGCAGTAAGAAAGAACATCAGTTTTAACTTCTTAATGGAGCCTGTGTAACATACTACAAAATTTACTAGTGATAGTGGGCAATAAGATGAAAAACGCAATCGAAGAATTTAAAAAATTTGCCCATTGTCTCCGACTTTATTCAATATGCGCGCATATATATATATATATATATATATATATATATATATATATATATATATATATATTGAAGCTCTCATTGACTAGTATTTAACGAATATAGCAGGTTATTTTACTCGAAGGCATTCCGTCGTGTTTGAAATCTAAAAGTAAAAACACAATGTTAACAGAATTAGGTTCCTGTACTGGTACTTGTACTAATATTTATACACTGTTGTTGTGTTACATGCAGATGATACAAGTGTTACGCACAATTGGTCTTCGCCAAAAGGGGGATGTGTTTGGTCTTCCCCAAAAGGGGGAGGTGTTATATGCGGATGTTACAAATGTTACGCACAAGTGTTAAGTGCCTATGATACCCAGGTGTTTTAGGTTATTGGATAGTTGCAGGTGTTTTAGGTTATTGGCTGCTTGCAGGTGTTATAGGTTTATGTATTATTGTGGAACAGTTATGCTTAGTTTTTAATTGCTTGTCTCCCAAGCCGGAGACTTCACTTTCGAACTGAAAGTCAGACAGACAAGATCTGCAAGTGCCTACTGGTGGTTGGTGCAATAAAGTCTGTTGTTTCTTCTCAACGGTTGTACACTTAAATACCCCGAGTGCAACACCTATTGCTCCCGCTCGGCAATATCAAACTGTAACTCTGCAGGCGAGAACGCATTAATTGTCAGTTGCCAGCCTGCAGATATAACAGTTGTGATTTGACTGTAACTTAAAACATTTTGTTTATGGCGACGAAGTTTGCGAAAGATTTTACATGCAGATGATCAGACATTATGGAGGAATTATAAAGACAAGTAACAGATCTAAGTCAGCTAATTTAATAATGCAACAAGACAATTTAATTTTAAAATGTCGATATTTTAAATGAAAGGTACTGAATTCTGGGGTTGAAATCATATCCAAACTAAATTGGTTATGGATAATGGAATCACTGGAAAAATCCACAACTTACATAAGGTAAAATATCCGGTACTGCTGCAAAGATGTCAATATTAGGCTTAGTAGAGATTAGAGAATGTTTGGAACCATCAGAAGGACACTTAACCTTATTATTTTATCCACAGTCAGGTTTAATATTTAAAAAGACAGGCAATGTACGCATAAATGTTGAGGTGCGTTCAAGTAATCATTTTTGCTAAGGAAAACCAGTAAGCATTACATACTTCGAGTGTGTGTAGCTTTTGTCACTCAGCCTGCAATGGACATGGGCCGTATTATATTGTCATCTGTGGCCCGTCTGGCTGCACCACATTTTTCCACATTATCTCATAAATTATTTACGGAAAAAAATTCCTAAGCACAAAATGTGTGTTTTGATTTTCTCTGCAACTTTTGTCTGAAACATTTCTCGATCTAAGAATATTAGGAGATATTATTAAAAATATACATAGGTGTTCATGTGAAGTACACGCTATTCTTTTCGAGTTTCAATCAAACTAGAAATTTCTCGACAGATTTTAGAAAAAGCATTCAGAAGTCTAATTAAACGAAAATCTGTCCAGTGGGAGCCGAGTTGATCCTTGCGGATAGACGGACAGACACACAGAGAGACATGACGAAGCTAATAGTCGCGTTTTGCAATTTTACGAACTCGTCTAAAAATTTAACATTCTGCCCACATATTGTATTAATGTGTTTTGCACGTTTATCAGAACAAACATAAATTATTTCCATGTTTAGCATTAATTTACTAGTTTTCATAACCGAAACGGGGAGTGTTTTCTGAGCGGTACGAACTTAATGTTTAACTATAATTCACATTATTCTCAGTCTTTAAAATGGTTATATTAACATCACTTAAAATGGGACTAAAATTCTACAAAATAATAATTCTTCCAACATATATTAATGTATAGTTGCCAAAACTGGAAATTAAATAGAACCGACAAACGAACAACAGAAATGCCGAGATGAATTTCCTGAAAAGCTTAGCTGACTACAAATTCAGCAATCAAAAATATATCTATAACCGAGCGTAATTAAATATACACCACCCTGATAATGATGCAGAACACCGGAGATCCAATTGGTATAAACACATCTTAATGATAAAAAGCAGTCGACTTCCATACAACGTATACTTCTGCAGTATACACCTACAGGCTAAAGAAATATACAAGAAAACTTCGAAGATTTCACTATTGATTGAATGCGATATTTCTGGTGATGTCCTTGATTAGAGGCAGGAAAGTCTTTACTTTGCAAAGTCTCAGCCTTATTATTGTACTAACTCAGGCTGTGTCGGACTGACTTCCTCCTGATTCCGAGTCCAGGCACAGGATTTTTTTTTTTTTTTGTTTCTGAAATTACTATTGATTGAATGCGAAACACGCCAAAAGGCGTAGTGCTTGAACCCGATATCTTGACTGATAAATTTTAAAAATAAAAGACGAAGAGGTAAAATTGTCTCCGTTTATGTCATGTAGGCATACAGCGGGAGTATAGGTACAGCTGCATTCGTTCTTAGCCTCTATAGTAGGTGCAGATGAGTGGTCAAATTCAAGCCCAGCCTCATTTTGTTCAGGGAAAGAATCCCAGTACTTATGGAGGCCAGGTGGGCCCCCTAACCGGTCTGAATGGTTTTGAAGAAGAAAATTTTGTTTGCCCTGCTGGGATTCGAACCTTCCGACTTTTCAACTCATAATTTAATTTTAATAATACAACGGCAAATGAAATTTCTGATAAGAGTAGCTGGGCACAAGTATGCGAAAGATTGTTAGCTGACTACAAATTCAGCAATCAAAAATATATCTATAATAGAGCGGAATTAAACATAAACCACCCTGATAATGATGCAGAACATTGCAGACAGTGCATCCAACACTGTCTTCCTAACGTGCGTAACAACAGCTGGTTCGCCTTCTAGCCCGAACAAGCCGGACAGCTGCCCGGAACGCCAGCATTTAAGGGGCTCTAAGACGTCACTGGTATAATTGGAAATAAGGTGCAAGTATACTTAGGTTTCGACACGCGAAAGAATTTTTCTGAAAATTAACCGCAAATTGGGCCTCTCCTAAACCGAAAAGTTTAAAAAATATCGGCTTGAAGGTGCGCCTCCTTAGCGCCAAACTATTAAATTGCTCGGGGCGCCCACATGTATCCGTCCGGCTCTGCTTGCAAAACAAGGAACATTTCAGCAGTTTTAACTTGGCAGAAGCGATATCTTATTTCCTTATACTAATAGAAAAGATTAAAAGTACACGTTGTTTAACAGATATAAAGGATTTTAAACCTGTGTAATGTGATCTTACAAATTCATGCATTCTGTTCCAAAATCCTTCCTATAGCGATAACTTGTGTCTCACGAACAGGATATCACTATTGATTCATAATTTCAGAAACAAAAAAAAAATCCTGTGCCTGGACTCGGAATCAGGAAGAAGTCAGTCCGACACAGCCTGAGTTAGTACAATAATAAGGCTGAGACTTTGCAAAGTAAAGACTTTCCTGCCTCTAATCAAGGACATCACCAGAAATATAGCGTTACATTCTGCTTTCCTTTCCCTCACAGCGAAACTTTTCTTCCATGCAGCTGCACAGAGATAACGAGTAAAGATGCAGCAACCCCATCTTTTTCTTCTCTTCAGCCTTCACAGTTTCAAAACTTGGTTTGCTACTGTGGTATGACCTTAAGCTTAACAGTCTAGTTAAATAACGCCCCTACCTTTATTAGGAAGCATGGCAAAAAAATGTAAACTTTTGCAATTGCAGGATCGTTAACGAGATTAAGCTGATTTCTGTCGCATTTGGGAAGTTCAGTCTTAAACAGACTAATTACGTTACTAATTTTGTTTCCAATTTTTGTAATTTTCAACTACGAAGATATCGACACAGAAGAACGTCTTTATACCACCACAACACGTCAAATTATGTATTTATGTATCTGATATTTTGCGACACGTATATAATATGTAGGCCTACTATGGCGACTTGAAAGATGGAGCAGGTGACTAATTAACATTAACCTGGATCTTACGGAGGATACTGAGAGCTCATACAGTGGATGAAAATGGTTCAGGATCGTGGCCGGTACCTGCCTTTGATATTGTTGGGGTTGAATGTTTGGGTGCTGCTATCCGGGTGAGTTAACGAATTTTCGTTGAACGAAGCAAACACACCAAGCCGTTTGTGTCTCTTTGTGCGTGTCATTACTTTCTTGTTGCTGTTTGTTGCTTGTACTGATAGAGTGGAGTATTTTTATTAGTTCCATAAAACTGATATTATAATTTCCAAGCGCTTATCAACGTAACCTATTATGAGTCATAATAAAGTAACTGCCTACACGAGTGCTCCGTGAAACAGTCGTGTTGCCCTTCAGCGTTGTTTCAGAAAGTCCTTCAGGTAAAAAAACTCCTAATTCTTTTCGGCAGTAGTACTGTTATTGGCCGTTAATATCCTTTATTACAAAAGGATGTGACCGTCTGTCTGTCTGTCTGTCTGCTTTTGGCAGAAACAGCGCAAAAGGAAGTAGAGAGAGGATTTCGAACTTTGGTAGTGGTTTTAGAAAAATTATTAGATGTGCTGTGCCAAAAACAAACATTATCGATCCACGGGAAAGTCGTCACACCACAGACAACTGACAGCTCTTGGTGTGAGCAAGAAGGGTGATATGAAGCAAGTTCCATACTGAGGACCCCAAAATATTAGGCGCCATTGTACAAAATTTAGCTGCCCGGGCCACCTGGCGGCCAGGTTTTATGCATATATGTGATAAACATCTTTCGCGATGTGACGTCGTGTAAGTTGTTAGTTATTTACCGAGAGATTAGAGGAAATTGCTGCCTCCTTCATCTACCCTGACGAAAACAGCAGTTTCTCCCTAAACCTCCGTAAATGCCTATCAGAGGATACAAGGTTACCTTCAATAGGACTATTATCCTCATTTTTACACTGATAAATATCGCTTTCCTTAAGGTCGGTTCATATGTAACGTATTAATACATAACAAAATATAAGTAAAGCCAACTCGCCACAGAAGCTATAGGCAAATGATATCATGAAGCAATCAAGGGTAAGAAGTAAAAGATAAATAACACGAAAACCGGAAAAAATCCATTAATAAATTAATTCAAAACACATGCAAATTAATAAAAGCAAGAGAGCAAAGAAGGAAACAAGAAACAAAAAGGAAACATTTTGAAGGGAGGAGAAAAAGCATAGTACAAAGGAAAAAAAATGAAATTAAAGACATGAAGAAAAGAGTAAAGACTGAAGAGACGATAATTAAATAAAATAGATAAAAATAAATTAATGTAGAAAGACAGTAAAGGCAGAAATTAATTAAGGAAAGAAGAGGGAAAGTTGTAATAAAATGGAATAAGTAAAACAAAGAGAGAAATAAAGAAATAATTAGGGCAAAAAGAAAGAACACGTCTCTAATTATGTAGGAACGTAGATAAATATCGGTGATATCCACGATGACTTTTTCTTGAGTCTGACCGTCAAGTATTTTGCAGCACTGCTGTTCTAAAAGCGCTTCCATTTGACAGTGCGTTACCACTGCACGAGCGAATTACTGATGCTAAGCTGCTGGGAGATAATGCGGCGTGCTTAGGGGGCCACTAAGCTGGACGGACACTGAGACATCGCTGTCTCCAAATCAACTTCTCTCCATTCCACTCTAAACAGCTTCTTCCTCAATTCACATTTTAATAGGACCTTACTTTTAGAATGCTCCCTAATATTTATAGCTCCAAACCTCTCACCTCAACATCATCTACGGGTGCAAGAATTGTCCATGTACCGTCAGAGATTCCGTGAGCTTCCCAGATCAGTATCCTGAATCAGCTACCTTATTAATTTTCTTTATTTTTCGCAACATTTACAAGTGCAACCTAGATAAATTTGTCCTACTGCATGCCACGAAGGCATAACTTAACTTAGGAGCTAGATAGAGGTAAGTGGTCAGCTTCACGGTTCGGCCACTCTTCCCCCTGGGGAAGAAAACCTCGGTACACACTGAATAGGAGCTTGGGTGGACCCCACAGCATGTCTGGTTGTCTTGGACAAGAGGTTGTTCCCATGTCTCTATCCGGATTCAAACGCTGAACCTTCCAGCCCATAGGCTATTAACTGCACTGACGACACTAACACGGCTCACTCAACTAATTTTTATAAAAAAATATATAAGTAAACAGAAAATTTGACATTTTACTTTTTTAGAGTGGTATGTGAATAACGTTTGTTACAATTACATATTTTTCACCCATTGCCTTATTAAGGTGTAATAACAGTCGACGAATAGGCTGTACCAGATCCGTACACATCATTACAAGTATACGTAAAGGAAAATATTAGTGGTGCGGATAACGCATTTGCACCGTTACAAGGATGTCTTCACGTTTTCGCAGCGTTGTAAAATCAGTTGCTCGCATTATTGTACATTTCTGTACGCTGTAATTGTTGAACGTCTCTGTGTTTCAGAAGGACGTTCTGCATCCATTTTCAGAGTGGTTGAATTGGGTTCAGGTGGATGCATCAGCTTCATCCGAAACCTCGGAATTTTCAGCTACTGCACGGTGCAAAAATACGAAAGAACTTATACAAATTGATGATAATGACGTAATAAATACTACTGCAAATTAGAGTTTTCAGCACCAAACGTCACCGAGTTCTGCAACTCGTATTCGCTTTAACTTTAGCACGAATGACCTCACACAACTCTAATTGCTTCTTACTCTTTGAGCCCACACTCCTCCTCATACAAACCACACACATTTTATCCAACTTTCGGCTGTCGTGCCACGCTGCTGCCTAATCTCAAGCTGACTAATTAACAAGTTTAAGAGGATGTCATTAGGGCCTTGCCTTTCCTCTTCCCTCATTCCACTCGTTTGCTAACCGCAATGAACTGCATTTTAGTAACAGCCATCTGCCTAATCTCTGTGTAATAAATTATCCGCAGTTAGTTAAGTGTAGGCCTATATTTGGAAAACTGAAGACATCAAATTCAAGTCCTCCGTTCTTTTCCTGCTGGAGAAGTCAGCAGGTCATGTGCCATCTTATCTGTGCAGTTAAACTGTGGCGGAGAAGCCTGTACGGAGACTGCTAGAGATAAACACAGTCTCGAAATATAACGTGCGATAAACAGCCCGACATAAGTGAGCAGACGTAATGGACCACGGATAAAACCTCGTGTTAGAGAGTGAAAGATATCGGGAAGTCTGCGGACTTGATCATGTCTGAAATCCTTCGTCTCTGAAATATTTTACTGGCGGCCTTCTGTCAACAAGGTAAGAATTTCTGTTAAGAAAGGCGTTGTATTTTTTAATGGCAAGGTACATTAACCCTTCGAAGAATAACATTCATCTGTATTATACTACATGAAGAGTGAGATATACCTCACAGGTAACACAGTGTGCTTCTATTAGGAAGATCATGAGGTGAAAGTTGCTATCGAAAGCAAGACAAGCAGTGTACGTAATTTTATAACGTAATATTGAGGCGCATTTGTGCAACCATTGTTGGGGTGGAAAAAAACAGTATTACCTGTCTTGAATGTGTGTATCTGGTCTTAGTTATCAAGCATTCAATGAGTATTCGCTACACTGTCATCTGTGGCCTGTCCGGCTCTACAATACTTTTCCACATTATCTCAAAAGCGGCGCGATTTTCGAAAAAAGTCATTGATCATAAAATGCGTGTTGTTATGTTATCTGCAAATCCGTCTGAAAAATTTCTCATTCTGAGAAGAATGGAGTGAGATATAATCATAAACCTACATTGATCTTTATGCAAAGTACCCGTTGTTCTTTACAGATTTCATTGAGACTGGAATTTCATCGAAACATTTTCGAAAAATACTCAAATGTAAAATTTCACGAAAATCCGTCCAGCAGGAGTCGAGTTGTTGCATGCAGAAGAAGGGACGGATGGGCGGAAGGACAGATGGACATGACGAAGCTGATGGTCGCTATTCGCAGTTTTGCGAACGCGCCTAAAATACCCGCTTATTGTAAATATCACAACGAACATATAAAAGCATTGTATTAAACAATGTAGTTTTAAAGGATGTTAAAGGATTAATAACATGTTACTTGGAAAGAACGTCACCTTTAGTGGACTAAGTTCGTAATGAAGAATAAAAATTAACAACGCATATTTATTAATCCTACGAAATTTACGAGATCCGGTCTAAAACAAATTTTAATGTCTCCATTTTATGTTATTTTTAGCCCCACTACGAACGTGGTATATTTAACTGGTCTATCCCGTTAAATTTCCACATAGTACTCACCCGAAATATGCTATTTATCATACCGTAAGACGTGCTTTTCTATTCCCTGTTCACATCAGTCTGTTTCATTTGTTTTCATCTGTCGTGTCTCAAATGTTTCCACCTCGCGATCGTCTTTAAATTTGTGGTCGCCAAGATTTTGTGTCAGCGCCATAAACAGATAATAATCAGTCGACGATAGATTGTCCTGTTAAAATCACAGTGGGCTCGTAGGTTAAATATATGTATGTTTTACAAACGTATTGTCTAAATAACCTTCCTACGAAGGCTTAAATGCTTTTTGTCATACTGACTGGAAATTTTTAAATCGTAATTAGCAACGTTGGATGCTCTATAATAAATATCTAGAAAGAAAAAAAAAAAAGGAAGAAGACGAAGGGGGGACAAGCAAGAAACTTTAATACAAGGTTTCATTCAAATCATTCCAATTGTTATAATATGACACAACAAATGGTTAAAAAATCCTATTTTTAAATTATCTCAAAAAAGGCAAGAGAAAATAATGCCGAAGAAGAATTTGGCTGTTCAGTTTCCCTCTATAATGTTTTACGCTGCGCGCGGTAACGAATATGTAAGTCGCTACGTAAAGTGTCCTTTATTTTGTCTGATTTTAACTAACAAATTGAATTCGTCAACAAATTTTAAAATTCTCACTACCATCGTTCACGAACACCCATTCAAAAGCTTTCCATTTGTTAGCACGAACCAACGTGACAAACAAATGGGCGAATTTTAGCAACTTTAGTTGCAAAAGCGCCAAAAAAGAGATTGAAATTCAGAATTTTAATAACGGGACCTTAATCAATGCCATCTCTCCCCGCCTTGTGGATCGGACGGTTCCGTTGCCTGCGGTCTGGTAACTCGTAATTTTGCGGATTTGAAGTGAACTATGAAAACAGAACAAAAGGAGTCGCCTCACTAGTACACACCACTGCAGTTCAAATTCCTTCTCGACTCGTGTGTGTGTGTGTGTGTGTGTGTGTGTGTGTGTGTGT
>Ga0268261_10000500_pt1 | contig 24735 bp, 9 predicted proteins | sample TergutNc150P1_FD_190353 | JGI IMG/M metagenome (GOLD analysis project Ga0268261, IMG submission 190353) | Nasutitermes corniger P1 segment gut microbial community from laboratory colony in Florida, USA - Nc150 P1 (SPAdes) (version 2) | ecosystem: Host-associated > Arthropoda: Insects > Digestive...
GTCCTGAGGAGTCCTACCGATTGTGTTGCGTCTTTGTGTGTGATCTAGAAACGTCAAGAATTGGTGCTCCATATTTATATATATATATATATATATATATATATATATGACATTAGTAGCCTAAAGGTTAAATTACAATTGAGGGTTTTATATTAAGTTTATGTTGAAGAAAGCATTATTTCTCAAAATTCTATCGCTGGATTCATGTATGAATTAGAGGTTTGGTTTTGTAAATCGATTTACTGCAAAATATATTATTAATTTTCATTATTATTTTATATAAAAATATTAAACTCCTATGTCGGACGAAGAGAAAGCAGGATACAATTTGTTACACTCCAAATATATTAATCCCCTACTGTGCCATGATAGGTGCAAACATTTTTTCTAACATTAAAGATATAATATACAGTAGATATATTTGTTACAAAACATATTATATCGCTTTGTTAACGAGCGTCTCTACGTGTCTTCAAGTTTTAACTTACTTGCCTTCTGTAGCAGTTTGGCAGAAAAATCATGTGATGTTGGATATGGAATATGTAAAAAAGGAGGGAGATTTAATATTTGGAAGATATTAATAAAGGTGCCATGAAACATGTGACGATTCAGTGTCATATTTTTTAAAAGAGATTATTTTAAATGTTCCGCACTGTCTTGATTTAATGTACAAAAATTTTTGTTACATCTGTCTAAGTCATCATTGATAGTGGTTCTTGCACATGATATAAGCAAATAAAACCGCAGTTAAACCCACCAGTTTGTACAGCACTAGCGATATACACTTGTATTCAGCAGATGCCAATCCTAACACTGGCTGTACCACAGATTTTCTTTGTGTCCTTCTGTTCTTCAAATCAGATTTCTTGGATAGGACAACGATTTGTCGAGAAAAGCTTTATTGCAAATTCCTTCCAGGTTCTTAACAATATGATCATGGAGAAACAATAAAGAAAGTGTCAAATCGGATAATTCAGACGGTTAAGTTAAGAATAATATAGAACTCTTTCGATAGTAATTTTATTTTAATTTTTTATATTGAATAATTGTTACCTGTGAGATGTTAACCAATTCAAAGAACGGTGAAACAGTCCAGTCAAATGGGTACCACGCAATGTATATCGTTTCGTGGCTTTTCAAGATGCGTATTGTTGACTGGACACAATGAAAAGCTACACTCACAACAGCTGCACGGTTAGTGTACATCTGAATGAGCGGGATCCATCCTGCCGCTGTTAAGTGTCAGGTGTCAGCGTCTCTGGACGGCAGATCTTCCCACGTGAAGCTGTCTGTTAGGTCCATCGCACGTTCAATACTTCCTTGTCGAAATCTGACAAAATTAAACCACATCAGCATACAATGTTAAAGAAAATTAAATTTTTTTTAAGAACAAACAGATGAATATCATTTTTTATGTTTTAATAATTAACAGTAACAAACGCCGGCTAACACAACAATTTAATTCATATTTTTATATATACGGTACACTTTTTCAGTCTTCTGGAAACATCATCAGGTTCTGTATATCTGTTTTAATATACAGATAAAACCTTAAACACAACTATGCTTTTTCTTTTAAGATTTGACAATTAAATATCATATATTACAACTTTTTAAATTTTTATTATTACCTTCATAGTAACTATTCATATCAGTTATAAATGTTTATTTACTGAAATAAAATTTCATCAATAATTGGGGTCCAATTTTTTGTATCGGTCTTCCTTCTGTTAAGTGTTCTGTAGTTCGAAGCTGAGGCATGAGAGTTATGTGTTTTCTGTCATTATATTATTTTTTCTGTATCCTCTAACGAATTTCTTATTGTAGCTAATACCTTCTGGAACCGTTATCACTGTAAACTGTAATTTGCACTTGAAAATCTATCCAAATGTACATTCCAAAAACGAAAGAGTGTTTTAACAGAAAAAAACATTAATAGAAATCTTTCTATGTGCATTACATCCGACTACCTTACCAAAGTAATGATTTAACAATTTAAAAAACTTAGAAGACAACAAAATCTATACGTGATTTGATTAAACTAATTCAAGAACATAAATTTAAAAATCTTTTAAAAATATTGAAAATTTTTAAAAAGAAACGTTTCAGGCACCTGTTGCATCAGTTCCACAAGTTATGTCCACAACTAACAGTCACTTAATCTCGGATAAAAGAAGAAGGAATACATGTATTTCTGACTGTTATTAAATTTGTTTCGCACAAACTTTAAAAAAATTTTAAGAGAGATAAAAATAATTGTATCCCCAAAATTGAAGATTTTTAGTTTATTAACTGATAATTTTATTAAAAAGAAACAACACACAAAATTTTTATGAATACCTACTACAAAGATATCAATAAAGTTTGGAGCAAAAATCGTAACGATAAGAAAGGGTGAGATCTCTCGCGAAAATTTATATTAATGTTTATACTTTCATTTTTACTCTAAAAAAATGTCATTCAATGTCTTATGATGGTTCAAGAGGACGGGAAAAAAGCATATATGTAAAAAGAGAAAATGTTCAGTTGTTTTAGATGGTAATTTGAAGGTTTATTTGTCAAGCGACAACACAAAGCTCTGGATACATTATGAACCATAAATCTCGTAGAGTTAATTTCCCAAAAGGCAAGCTCTTACGTGTTTCTCTGGTGTGTAGAATAATCATTTCTAAAATTTCTTTCTTGCAGTACCTAACACCGCAACAAAAAATTCATCACTGTTGTCAAACACTAACACTTGAACAACTCATTTAGGATATTTTGTATTTTCATCACAGTACGTAATAGACTAGGATCAATTTTAAGCTAAATTAACACTCTCCACTACCAAGCATTCTCTTACCCTGACGTATTACGTATCAGTTTTATAGGTTGTCGGCAATAAATATCATACATTCATTAAATTTTTTTTCACTGCATTACTTCAAGGCACTCACAAAAACAGTAGACTAATTCGGACCATATAAGTGGTGGATGTTTGACTGTTCCACAAATTTTTAAACCATTAATTTTTAAATTGTTATCACATAATTTTTAAACTTTCTACTTAAATTTTTTCACTGCATTACTTCAAGGCACTTACAAACACAGTAGACTAATTCGGATCATATAAGTGGTGGATGTTTGACTGTTCCACAGATTTTTAAACCATTAATTTTTAAATAGTTATCACCTAATTTTTAAACTTTCTACTTAAATTTTTTCACTGTATTACTTCAAGGCACTTACAAACACAGCAGACTAATTCGGATCATATAAGTGGTGGATGTTTGACTGTTCCACAAATTTTTATAGCACTAATTTTTAAACTTTCTACTTAAATTGATGTTCCACAAATTTTTATACCATTAATTTTCAAACATTCTACTTAAATTAATGCTGTATTTAATATACAAATACCTGTGATGTCACAACTGACATGCAAACTGTTGTGACTTACCTGCAAGAAAAATAATTCCACACAAGGCTACTCATTCCAGTCAATACACGAAGGTTCGTCATGACACGTGCCAAATCATCCCTGTGTATGTACACGTCGACAAACATGCCTATAAGTGTGCTGTGTGTGCAGATATTTACAGTTATCATGTAGATGGCGTAAAGAGTCGACATTCTCTTCATCTTAAACGGAATTCCCGCTAATCTGAGAAAGAATATAATCCAGCGGAAGCGAATCTCCGAGAGTCCCTTTACTTTTCTTTCTTCTCTCTCCATGCAAAAATTAAACGGAAAAAAATTTATTTCAAAGTTTAAATGTTGCTCAATTCTGTAGGCAGTCCGCGATCACTTAGTGCTGGTCACGTCCACAGCGGTGTTATGGGCGTCCGACAGTCAGAAGATTACGAACTACACTGAGCGCTTGTAGCCATGGTTATGAATTAACCTGACCGAAAATAATCAATAACGTTGTAAACTCTATTATTAATGGAACATGGAAGTTAGTATTCCAGAATCGTTGATTTGGTCACTTCTAGATAATTGGAGAAAACTAGGTCACCTGCAAATTTCAACCTTTGTATTCTGAGAAATTAGTAGAAGGGACGTGACTAGTTTATTGTAGTCACTGCATAATTCACGATGTAGAAACATTTAATTTTCTAAGAAACAGATGTTCCATTTTGTATCTATTTCGTTCCAAGCATTTAAATTTTGGAACAATACTGTAAGTTAGTGTGTTTATATTCATAGTTTTCAGCAATCAATTAATTTATTTTAATTTGACTTGCAATTGGCCGACTCGCATAGTTATAACAAGTCCTTCATACTAAGCACATACACCGGGGAATCAATCCGTCTCGTACACACACTAGTACAGTCTACGAGAATATGAGGTGGAAAATACACGTAAATAATTAAAATCCTTCCTCACTGACAGACGACTTACCAATTACAACACATCATAACCACAGATTAATAAATTCTCAATGAAGCTGCATATTTTTTTTAATACGAGACGGTAATAAACATCTCAGCTAACATTACTACCCCACGGAAAGGTCATCCTCGGTGCGTGAACGACTGCCAACACGATTCCACATTACAACCACACCAGAGAACACATCACTCCGCAAGCTACGGGGAAAAAATCTAGAACTACATTATCTTAAAAACACTTATAATACTTTTAATTCTATAAGTTTTAAATTATATAAGAAAATATATTTATAACTTATTTTAACTTAGTAAAAATAACCAACAAGATGCAACCTTGTATTAGAATATATTATTCCACCGTTCATTGAAGGCTTAATATGTTTCGACCGGCATACCGCTCATCATTAGGAGCTCTAACTGTATTTACAGCCTCATTTCCCACTCAGACTTGACTACGGCAGGTCACGACATGCGTATGTAAACCAGAGGCTGCAAAAACATTTAGAGCTCCTGATGATGAGTGGCATGCCGCTCAAAACATGTTGAGCCTTCAATGAACGGTGGAATAATAAATTCTAATACAAGGTTGCATCTTGTTGGTAATTTCTACTAAGTCATAATACGATGCACGGATCCATGAATATTAAACATATTTTAAGTCACTAAACACGAACCTGTTATATTTATCTTTTGTAAACATTGATGGGATCTCAAGTATGTACGCAATTTTCTAACATAATTCGTTCATAATGAAGGCCTGATGGTGTCCCTATAGGGTCGAAACATTTTGCCAATTTAATAATATTTAATGAATTAACTAAGTTGTGTTTGACGGACACTATCCTATCTTAATTCTTCCTAGACACATTGGGATGGTTTCCAAACAAAAAAATTTAGCTCTGTGTGCAGTGATTATCTAACCTCTTATAAAGTTCTTCATTAAATTTGTTGCAGAATGGAGAGCATGGCGTAATGCTTGGAAAGGAAATTAGGATTTTCCTTTATGTAGGCGTATTTAATTATCCCTGAATACCCTCTGTTTCTGCTACCTCCTTTATTCAAGGTATGGTTTTTCTTTTGTATTGTGTTAATAATCCGCTTCCTGCTTCTGTAACCGAGATACAAAGAAGTATTATATTTATATCAACGTCTTCCGCAAGTTTTCATGCCTTGATTCTCATTCAACACGGTAGTTTTACTTCTTTAAAGGTTTAATCTCCGAATTTGCTTTGGTAGCTATAATGTACAGTGTTTTTTCGGAACTAGGAAGGTCCAAATTCGTGTTTGAAGTAAATCCGGTTCAAGTGTGGAACGTCTATGCTGGAATCTGCCGTGTCTTCCGCTATCTTAAACACAGAATTTTATCTACAAAATTGGCCTTAATATTTTTTTATTTGTACCGTTCGCAGTTTGTTCCTCGTTTGTTGGGCTTCTGGGTTTAATTCCCGCAGGGAGCATAGATGTCTGTCTGTCGTGATTGTTGTGTGTTTTCAGATAGAGGCCTCTGCTATTGGCTATTCATTCTTCCAGAAGACTTTTACCTAGTGTGGTGCGTCCGAATGTGATCGTGAAGCATCTTAAAGTGAAGGCCCTGGCTTACTAGGAGAACTTGATCCGTGAAAAAAAAAAATTGATTTTTAGCAGAGGTTTTTTTATGTTTTAGAAAGAATAAGTAACAAAAGTTTAAAATTAAATTTATTAATTTGAACTTAAGCCATATGACATGGTTATTTCTCTTGTCATGAAGATGAACAGTTGAATTTTATTGATTGATAATATGGTTGGAGAAAATTAGTCAAATTTAAATACGAGGTTCCTCTCTCAACTAGTCCTACTTACATCATTTAAATGGTCCTACTCATAAAAACGAATTTAAAAAAAAATATTTCTAATAAATAATCTAAACGTATAAGTCTTTGACTTCATTATATCATATTCAAAATTGACATGCGTTCCAGTCCTTTTCCTAAGTTTGCAGACTGTAAAGTTTTCCATTCCATATTTAACAACACAAAATCATATTAAGTAACGTCTGTTTCAGATATATTCCAAGGTATTAATTTATAATTAATCGAACGTTATCAGTTGTTGCTGATATCCTAAACCGTTAAACTCTTAGTGACTTAGGCAGCCAGGCAGAGATTTATTGCAGAAGTGAATTCGCAACTAAAGGACACGTGAGTAGCACGTTATGGTAGTTCAGGAGTAGACCCGCAGTTTTGAATGTATTAATTACGTGAGGGTTCAACTTCGTAATAAAAGGAAGGACATTTATTTTTAAATTTAATATTCATGGATCCTTGCATGGTATTATAAATCAGTAGAAATAACCAACAAGATGCAACTTTGTAATAGAATTTATTATTCCAACGTTTGTTGAAGTCTCAACATGTTTGAGTGGCACACCGCTCATCATCAGGAGCTCTAAACTGTATTTGCAGCCTCTGATTTACATGCACATGTGGTGACCGGCCGTTGCCAGGTCTGAGTGGGAAATGCCATTCAGAACTCACAACGGCCGGTCACCACATGTGCATGTAAACCAGAGGCTGCAAATATAGTTTAGAGCTCCTGATGATGAGCGGTGTGCCGCTCGAAACATGTTGAGCCTTCAATAAACGTTGGAATAATAAATTCTATTACAAGGTTGCAAAAGGAAGGACAATTAACGTTTTTAGCTTCTGTAACCGATCTAAATTTTCTGTCATTAATAGAGATGGAAGTTACATCATCCTAATTTAGCCAATCAATGTACACTGTTGCTTTTTAAGGAGTATGAATTTGCACGGAAAATTGGAAGATCGACAGGTTGGTTCATAATTGAATTTATAATTCCGTCATTTGTTTACTTTGTTTACAAAAATTATTTGCAAACCTCGACAGCTGTCCACTTATATTGAAGTGATATTTCTAATCCAAGACAAATATTTATCTTATTTTGTAGCTCCTACTAACAGCGCTGCTGAATGTTAAGGCTTAATGTTATGTCATGTTTATTATGGCAGTTTGTCTGATGATATTTATAATAAATGCTAAAGAGCTGTGATCCGAAATTTATTGTTAGAAGTTGCAAAAATGATTGAAGTTTACAACAAGGCGATAGTTGTGTTTGACTGTAACAGGATGAAACCAAATTTAGTATATGATTGTGTACAAACTGCAAAATAAAGCAGAGGATTACTCCACAGAGCAGCCAAAATGTCTTGTTACATATGCAAAAATGTAAGCAGCCTTTTTTTTTTTGCAGTTAATATTAACGAAATCAAGAATGTTAAAAGCATTTACACATTTGAACAACGGATTTTTGTTAGTGTCTGGGAACACGAGCAACCACAAACAGGGAAGAAAATGAACCATGCGTGGGAAATTTTCCAACAAAGATTCGGCCAAGAAATCCTACCATAGACGACACTACTGCGATTGGAGCATAAACATTTTTCAACAGGCAACGTGAAATATAATTCGAGAACAAGAAGCTCATCAAAACGACTGGTGGCAATCCGAATTGTACTAGGAATCTTTTGTGAAGTCACCCGTCGACAACACATGGAACTTGACATATCACGTTCGACAGTGCAGAGGGACGTGTAGGTTGACTTAAATTTACAACATCATCGACCAGTGTTTATTCAGGATATAAACGAAATGGATTTTAAAAAGCAGATGTTATGCATGTGCAAGGACGATTCAGACAATTAACAGGATCCAAAAAAGCGGCAATGTCTTCTTTAGTCGTGAATGTACCATACACCAAGGTGTCGGAACGTTGAGTCCTGTTCCGAGGAGAAACTGTTCATGTGGAGAAAATGGAATATAATCCTCCACAAGTTATAATATGGACTGCTCGGACCGTACTACTTTGACGGTCCTGTTAATCAGCACATGTACCTGGACATGCAGCAAAACTGATACATGACGCAACCCGAAAAACCCAGTATTAAGAAGGATGTGTAATTCCAACAAGATGGAACACTGACACATTACACACTTGCTGTTAGAGAATATTTTCGTGGGGTTTTCAGTGACTGTTAATTCACCGTGAGTCACTTGTGCTGTCCACTCCACTTGCATGGTCACCTCAATACCCAGATCCGTCTCTGTGTCATAATTCAATGTTGGAGGTTTCCTAAAAGTAATGTTGCACATCAACGCTACCAAATACTTGAAGACATTCAACAAGTAGACAGACTAATTTTTAAACATGTCACTCAACAAGAACTCAAAAAATGTCCCGCAGAATTTCACGCAGACCCATAATCTGTCATGAGAATGATGGAGCACAAAATAATCCACTGGAAACTTAAAATTTCGAATATGGTGTGACAGTAAAGCAGTTGTACCGGGAGTAACGTTTAGAACAAACATGACTATTTCTGCAGAAGTAAAAAGACATTGTTTAAACCCTGTAAGTTATCGTTCTGAACGTCCATCAAACTGTTGGTGCACTTTAGTTTTCCAGTCCTACATATTTACCAAACATTTAATTCTATACTGATATCTTCGTATGAGAGTCATTGCGTTTTCAAAATATATGTGAACAAAGACTCACACATAATAATCCACGCATAAATTTATTTTGTTATTTCGTCTCTCTAATTCATTACTACATAGGAATACAACTAATTTTTGTAGTGCATAATGCGATCTAAGTCCACGCACAATTGTTCTGATTGTTGGAATCAATTTCTTGCCTCCAGCTATCAGTCTGCAGAATTACGATGCCAAGTAATGGAAAACTTCTGCTTTCACATTACCATGATTTGCCTTTAATTTTATCTCTATTAAGGTAAAGACAATTCAAACAATTGTCATCTTCAATCGAGGGCCGATTTCGGGCAGAGTATGAATGTAACAACCAAGTGTGTATGTGCCAACGAATGTGATTACGTGTAACAGTAAACTTCTACACCAACAGTGATTAGATAAAAGACGTGAGACTAACACACATATATATATATATATGTGTGTGTGTGTGTGTGTGTGTGTGTGTATGTGTATGTGTATGTGTGTGCCCATATGTGTCAATGAGTAAATTACTACGTATACAATTATTCCCTTATATAGTTTTCTCGGTCGTATCCTTGTAGTCTTGTGGTCTAAGTAGTGGACTGGCAGGCACTTGATTTCTGTGATCAAGGGTTCTAATTCCTCTGAGGGCAGATTTTCGTCTCGTGTGTTTGTTGGATGTTGTGTAGGTAGTTGCCTCTCCTACGGATTGGTCACTCGTTCCAAGGAATCCTACGAGTTGTGTGTGTCTAATTGTTTGCGATCTAGATTACTCTGAATAGAGGCGGCATAGGGACGATTTCAGTTGTAGCGCCGACAAAAAAAAATATTTTACTAAGTCCCTGTATCCGCTAATTACAGCGTAAAGTGAGTGGTTTTTACACGAAAAACGAGATCTCTACGTATTTAGAGGCGTTTTCTCTCATTCATGAAATTGTCGCTTTGCATTGCCACTTAAACTCAGTCAGCATAAATATACTTTATTGCTACTGGCCTTATTAATAAGAACTTTAACTATTTCAGTAAAATTTCCACTGGAATATTCAGAGCCAAGCACATAAAGCTCAAGTTCACATTTGATAAAATGAGACATCGTAAATATTATTTACTCCATTCTGTGCGCTGTAACGTTACTTGCAAATTGTATCCTAATGTACGGTTACTGCACCACCCTAGATTTCGAGAAATATTTTTGTAGTATTTGAAAAATATATTTTTACGCAGAAGCTAGAAAACATAACTTTAAATATAAACGTAAACACGCTTACATTTAAAATATATTTTGCCGGGTTTTCAAATGTTAGGATTTAAGAATAAAAAATTCTTAAATTACATTAAACAGAGTCCATGCCCTAATGTGATTTACCTGTTGACAAAGTCGACTGTGTGCTATGCATTTATTTGTATTCCATCCGCACATACACCTGTGGTGTGATGTTTTAATATTTTCCTACTTTGAGAAGATTTTTTCTGATGTCACCGTTTGCAAAACCTACGAAATGGATAAATAAGGGGTCTTATTCCATTATCTCATAGAGCACGGCGAATATATCGCTTAGTAAGCCTGCATCTGTGTGACGTGCCTTCGTAGCTGCGGTACTGAGGCAGGGGTGAAAATTAAAGGATTAAATTATCTTTCGAATGTTTATTCGTATTATTCGCAAGTCGCACTTATATGAAACTTGTGCTTATTCGGCTGATAACACAACAGGACTATGTCACCTTCGACTAAATTTTTCCTGTTCACATCTGCACAATGTAAGTCCTTTAACCAAGTTTACTGCATTTTACATTCTCACTCCATTAACGTAACATTTTACTGAAGTATATGGAGGTAGGAGGAAGGGATAGTGCAGTCGGTACAGTTACTCCTTTTGGGCTGCAAAACCGGGGATCAAATCCAGGTGGGGGGCTAGCATTTTCGCCCTCTCCCAGAAGGGCCATAGGTCCTACTCAACCACCTGTACAATGGGTGCATGTCTTTCCTGGGGATAAATAGGCCTAGGCGTGGTGGTGACCACCCACTCCATCTAGCGACCAAGATAAAGGAAAAATAATCCTTCATGGCTTGTTCTAGCGTGAATTTTACCTGTGTGGAAGAATGTGTGAATAGATTGCGATTAAAATTATTTGTACAAAATATATTTATATATTAGGAGCTTGTTACAATAACGACTTTTTATATCACACATTCGAAATTCCAAGTTTGATCGCCATTTACTCGTTTTGTATGTGAACAACGCCAATTTCTTGTATGCTTCAAAATAAACTCAGTCTTATTCCTCTGTATTCTTTTGGTGTGATACGGTGAGAATAGAACTTACTACCATGCGTCTCACAAACATAAAATTTCTATTCCAGATCTTAATGTATTAAACGAAGACGATGTTTTGTGCAAGGTTTGGAATAAAAATTATTTTATGTACATATATATAATCACAACTGGGTGTCAAAATGGAAATGAAAAAAATGACAGTAAAAAACTATATTTCTTTGGCTCTACAAATTTTCTTATCGTAGGATCATATAATGGTACTTCTTTTAGAACACAAAATAAACGTATTATAAAAAATGGTATTCGTGATGTACGAGAAATTAAATTTTAGGTTTTAGTATTTTAATACGTTGTGTTACCAACGTTCTTAAAATTAATCAAGTACTAATTTTTCAAGAGTATCATATAAAGACACAAGTGTTATATTAATTATTTGACATCTCCAACAAAAGACACATTCTTGAGGAGCGATTAGTCACATACTTTGTACGTAGAGTTTCATTGTCACTAATTCTATGTGCGTGGTAGGATTTGAGTTTAATAATTAGCATCGACAACCGCAATTGTTCCATAGAAATGTGATCTGAAATCTTACCTTTTACGAACAAATCCAAAATATCCATCTAAACCCACATGACTTGTGGTTTCTAAATTTATATTTTTTTCGGTGCTGGATAACAAATAATCCCCTGGCCCTAAAATCGAGATCTAGTAGATATTTTAACTTTACCTACGCGGTGACACTTTTAATTCCACTACTTGATTCTGGAGCATAAATATAAATACATTTCAGCTCAAGTCTTTCTTATCGAGTGGGCTGATGTTGCAGGAAATCTATACATTGTTGTTCTGAAATTTTTTGGCTGTAACTCGTGAATGTATTTAAAAATTTTCCAAGTTTCCTGTCCACTTTACTTCTATTTCCAGACTTTCCAATATATGTGAACTGACGTGTGGCTTATAAATTCTTAAATCACAGAACAGAATATTTAACTACTCGTTCATCAAATCTAAATCAAATCCATCAATATTTTACTATTTGAATTTTTGAAAGGTCAACTGAATATCTGTGCACCGTGTTGTAATTGGATTAAATCAAATCTTACGTTTTAAATAATTTCTGGCCATTCGTAAAGGTATAAAGTTAGAAAAACAACGGTTCTAGCACGACCATACAATCTTCAAGGTGCTGACGGAGTTATTATCTTAAGAATGTAATAAAATCTATTATTTTAGAAAAACATTTTGTGTTTAATGTAGAAGATAATTGATTTATATCTTTTACCGTATGAATGCAATTATTATGCTAGATAATTATGAATATATTTAGTGGCATAATATAATGTCTTTTGGTATAAGGATCTTTCGAAATTTAAAGAGATAATAAATACACGATTGTTCTATTAGTGTTATTTTTTATTACTTATGATGAAATTTGTATGATCAGCTATAAGACCATCGTGTGTGTCGGTGTGTCTGTATTTGGTAACTCAGTTTTGCATAAGTTTTTTCGCTGGAAGCATTCTAAAAGTAATGACATTTTGAATTGTAACTTTTTGTCATGTTACATGTTGAAGATATTTGTTGTTAATGTGTACGTCTGTGTGTTCTGCAATTTACTAATAGTAAATTGTGTTCTCTCTAGGACCATGTTCCGTTGAAAACTCCGAATGGCCATAAACTATGTGAAGATATTATAAGCACCATTACAGCGAGTATCACCAGGTGTCTCTGCTGTGAACTTAATGCAATTGAATACTACAGAGATGGAATATTGTTTTCATTTTAGCAATCGTCTTTCAGTTGGTTTTATAAAACAGAGTGATACTGTCGTTTGGTGACATTTAAAATCATACTGTGTTTTAATGGTCATATTTTTGGTAACAAGGCTGTAATGCACTGTAAGGTGTTTTATTCGAAACCGAATTTGACTGCTTAGAATTAACGTGTTCTTTGGGTGATTCTTCTGAAGTATTTTTAAATTCTTGATTTTAAACTTCAGTCGTGTTCTGAATGTTGTATTCTTTCTTTTGGGTGATTCGAAGGCTTCTGAAATTTATATGACTTTTCGGGACACTCTACCTGGGTAAACACCTGCTTACACGTCCTATGAAGATGCAACAGAGTGTTTACAGAAAATGTGAGGCCCCTTGCCGCGTTTGGTCAGTCGCCACGGAAAAAAGGGAGGAAGAATTAGGAGTAGCATTATGAGATCTCTAAACAAGCCAGGCTTTTGAATGTGAACACTTGTTTTGTTCAACACCGCACCTCAGTTTAACCATAACCTCCTTATCCAGTTTCCTCACATCAGCCGATATTATTTCTTTCCCTCCACGTCCGTTACGTTTTACAATCCATTAAAATCAATATTATGTGAACTTGTCATATCTGAAGGTAACCAGTAAAACAGGAGGTCATTGTTACACTAAAATGGAACACAGGAACTTGTATAACAAGCCAAACGTTCTGTAACCTAAGAAAGAACAAATATTCGGACGCAAACAGTTGTAGGTGCAGAATTACCGTTCAATTTCAGTTTTACAGTTTGACGTACCTTTATGAAACCTCGGCTTCAGTGACCCAAGAAGGTTCGTACTGAGCCCAAAACCTTGCATGTAGTGCCCTAATATGCAGTTTACTCACCGCAGTTTTAATTCTTCAGACGGAATATATTTCTTCCCTTAGCCCTTTCCGTCATCTCTTAGCCGTAGACGGTATGTCTTATGATTCAGGCTCACTGCTTCTAGTCGGCTATTTCTAAATTCATACGCAGGAAAGTCACTGGTAGCGGAAAAACGCCTTTTTTCTGGCACATTAACATCCAATAGAAAACTCTCTAGCATCAAAACCAATAACAAAATAGATATCAGTTACCATTAACACAAATATATACTATGTTACATAGCTGCACGCTTCGCCCAATAAGTGGTATTTCTCAGGCTATTGAAGTACCTTCAAGAAAATTTAAAATGTCAAAATCAGTTACGCGAAATCAGATTTTGTTTACAATTTTTGCTATTACAATGTACAGGTGGATATAAAATGATAAATATAATAAAATACGTAACAATTAAATTAACTGTATATTGTACAAAATTTTGAGGGGACGCGGCCTATTGAATCTTATTCGGATGATGTTTTAGCTCGGCTTGTTGCTTTTTGACCCCTTAGAATAAGGCGTGTTTAGTGCGTGGTTATAGAATTATAATAATTGTAATAATTGAATTAAAATGAACCGAAATGGAGATTGTGAAATTTTCCGTCTTCTTTTCCTTAATCATTTAGTCTGTTGAATTTGAACAGCGTTCTGTTATGCGTTCCAGCGCCTCAGTTCAATTTCCGCCTGCTTGTCGAGTTTCTTTGATCTATCCATTTTTCTTTCTCTTCCGCACTTCGGTTGCCTCTTAAGTCAACAAGACAGCTGGTCGTGTTTAAAGACAAGAAATGCAGCAGAAGCTCAAGTCTTGCATTGAAGGTGGGACACTAATTTTGGTAAGGAACCAAGCTTCATGTGACGAAAGAATTAACAAATTTGTGATGACAGACTTTCAGTTATACGAGACGATTTTTAATATGAGTTTCGAATTTTGACTCTCCAATTAAACTCGTTGGCGGCAAATGTTTCAAGAAAATTAATACTCAAAATATAATTGGCTTGAAGGTCCTTATACTCGTACTTATCAGTTGAAATAGAAGCAATAGTTAGGACCTACTGAAATGTAATATAGTGTCCTGTAATTCATTCAAAATTCCTTCTAGCCGTGTATTCTCCTGTTTAATTGTAGGGTGCTTTTCTTACGCATCGAGACGTCCTTACTGATTCATTGTCATCATCTTTGCCATCATGATGAATATTTCTATGATTTGGGGCCTATAAGCTTTTTCTATAATATTGTTGATGTTCTTGCTTATTCCATATTTCTCTAGGTAGTCCTATGTCCCTTTCCCACTTGGACTGGTTTTAAAGAGCCATTTTAAATCGATATATGTCCATTTATTTAAGCTGATCAAAAGAGTCTTTCCGATATGATTACAAATTATGTATTGTTTTTATATTTTCGCCCTTTTTGGAATATAAGAAGAACTTAGGCGGTCCAGTGTTTAGAGTTCCAAAAGTGGCCTTAAAAGTCTCACTCATGTCACATCGGTATCTTGAGTACCTTTGTTCTTTACGGTCCAGGGCTCGCTGCCATAAAGCAAAGTTGCCTTCCAAGTAATGTTTTGCAGTCCCAACTTTTTGTCAGTTGTCATACAATTTACAAAATATTACATATTTGATCGTGCAATTTATTTCTCTTATTATTCCCTTGTAGTTTTACGCTGATGTTATTTCCTTCACGAGATACTAAAAGTTCCAAGTAATTAGGATTAGAATCAATTTTCGTGCGTTTTCCTTCAGTTTCTAATTTTCCTCTCCTAATGTTTTAACCCCAGATCCTAGAGCTTTAACTGTTAAAGTGTTTATTTTCAGATCATTGTTTTACAGTTTGTTGAATTCATTAGCTTAATTTAGTAATTCATCCTCATATTTTGCTCTGATATCTTGTGCATCAAATGGTGTCTAAAAGAAGGACAATATCCCACATTCAATAGCATATGAAATTCTGCTTGACACATAAAAAAACCCGGTGCTTCCAAAGTAAGTACAAATGATACAAACGCTTCTACAATAACAAACTGCTTACGTAATTTGACCCTTCTATCCTTTTAACAAATATGCTTTGGTTTATTTTAAAGTTTGTATTTCCAGGTATTTTTTTCAGTATTGTTGAGTTTAATATACTTGTTGTGTAATTCGTCCTCAGCTTTTTCGCTGAATTCTTGTAGAATATCTGAAAAGAACTTCGTGCTTACGTAGGATATCTTAAAAAAAGAATTATCTCACATTAAAAAGAATGCGAAAATCTGCTTGACCTATAAAATAACCCATTGTTTCCCAAGCAAATACATAAAATCTATAAGCTCCTATAGTATAGAACTGCAGATTGTCTTCAATCTAGCTAACGACTTACATTGAGCAAAATCCTTCTGGATAAACTCAAGCTTCCTCAGAAAGAACAGACTTCCGCCACATTATATTGAACTCGAATATTCATTTCCGTATTTACAAGAGCCAACCACCTGCTGTAATTCTTCCTGCTAAATCCAGTAAACAAACTAAATTCTTGTTCCTTAAAGACATAATTTCATAATTTTCTTTCATATAGTCTAATATTTCAAGCGGTCTACTCTTTTCAGGTCATTCTGTCGAACCGCTCTACACATTTTTTTTTCTATCTACTTTATCCTATGAATGAAAAAAGGTGAAAGTTATTACGTTATTTCTTGTCTTACCTTTCCGATTTCTGTAGTTGACTTCATAGGTGTCATTGTAATATTAATGTTGGACTATCGTATATAATTCCTGACGACGGTATTATGCTTTTCGTTCTTCGATGTAGTTCACTAGTTGACATACGAAGTGTTTTAAATTCTTTGCTCAGTCTGAATGTTGACAGCATCTCAGGGATTTCTTTGACCGTGGGATGTGAATGTACAAGCTTGAAATGAACAGAACAAGAGAGATGGATTGCAACAAGTTTAATTTAGTACAAGAAGTAATATGATACATGTGAAAGGGAAGGGACTGCTTTTACCTTGCATATGTTTTATAGAAAGGTTACATTCACATAAAGAGCGAGCCAGAACTTTCCCTACTGGGACAATAAAACAACCGTAAACTTCCGTTAGTTTCAGGTCGGCAGTGACTGTTCCAAGCAGTTCCATTCCGAATTTGTGCATTGGTCACAGCGATCCTACTTCTGATAACACATTTGGACTTTACGTTTTGTGAAGCAGTCTAACACGGCCTGAATCCTTCCTGAATTTAGGCAATACACCCGTAACTTTCTCCCTACATGGTGATAACTGTATATATTACATATTACTATACCGAGTGTTGGTAGAGATAATGGCTGTCATTCAGCAGTTGCGGCACAAATGTTACAGCAGTCTGCCTCAGTTACACGTCGTCCATTCCAATAAGTCTGCAGGTATCCTACCGTATGATGGCTTAGAATGTTATAACAATTGTGAATCATCGGTCGTCTGCGTTGGTGGATGACATGGAATATTTTTTCACTCTTTCGTAAGTCGGATCTGATGATTGGAGAATTTAAAGAATAAAATACACAACCGTGGTTTGGCGACATTTCAAACACAAATATCATTTAAAGTTGTGTGCTCTACTCATGAAGTTATTAGATTATCCTCTCTCAAAAGCTTCTGCATTCGCAGATATTATATTTAAAATTATAATGAATTATTGTGACCGTCTACCATACAAAAGGCTAGAAATAAATTATTACATTTAAAATATGTGTAATGTGACAGTCCAACACGACTTTTTATTGTATAAAATATATATCTAATTGATATTAAAAATAATGACAACTACATGTTTCGGCTTTCCTTCTTAAGCCATCTTCAGTTGTGACTCTCGGGTATTTTAATGTACAGTTGACAATGCTTTAAGTACGAGATTTCCTTTTCATAAATTCTAGAATGCTAGGATATAACATATAAAATAAGATATAGGACATAATTACTTGTAAAACTACATAAAGTAATAAGATAAATCATGCGGATAAAACCTTACAGCATTCACATAGTGTAGATCACCACACATAACAACTCTACGTATTTAAAGATGGAATAATTTCCTTATATATGAAGAGTGATAATTTTTACGCAATCTCTTTGAATACTAAAAATCGTCAAGCATAAAAGTGCCAAAATATAAGAATCTCACAAATAAAAAAAGCAAGTACAAACACGCTGTACAAGCATAATTAAATTCATACAATAATCGAAACTCCGACAGCATATACACAAAGCGCAATCCGATAAGATACTAAGAAGATACTACTTCTCCGTATAATGTAATAATATATCTCTACACAGAATAAATACTCCATATACAGGCACTGGAACAGGCCCACCACAAACAGATTTCACAAGCATTATAATATATTCTCCAATAAAGAAGACTCGATTTTATCCATACCATTTTATCTTATTAGCTTATTTGATTTTACAAGTAATTTTATATCCTATGTTTTATTTTATATTTTGTATCCTAGCATACTAGAATTTAGGTAAATGGGATCTCATTCTTAAAAGCATTGTCAACTGTATATTCAAATATCCGATAATTACAACTTGAAGAGAGCTTAAGAAAGAAAGCAGAAAAATTTTGTTGCCATTATCGTATATATATATATATATATATATATATATATATATATATATTACCAATAAAATTTTTTTTAGACTGTCAAATTACATATATTTTAAATACTGAAAATACAAAGGGGATGCCTCACTTGAAAATTACAAATTATTATAATGCATAGGATGCTATAGTAGTGATATGGAAATGATTTTTATCTATTTGTATACGCAGATTTTAATGCAAGTAAATGACCGTATATCTGAAAAAGTGCTTTGAATAATTGTGCTAACAAACATTATGTAAGGAGCGGCTGGAAAGCAGTTCAGTGGTGTTCTTAAATACGAATACAAATTGTTAGCTTCAGAAATATGGGCCTTAGTTCATAAGAGATAGCATCCAGCCGTTGTGGAACGGGGAAGTGGTAAAGTTGAACGGAACGTTCGAAATTGGGTACATAAACGAACTTACGACGGACAGAGATTATCAGGTCTTCGTGCATTAAGGAAGAAGAAAAAGTGAAATAGGACGATTGGATGATCAAACACTGTAATATTGCCAAATATGAAGGGCATAAATGTCATCTTACAAAGATGGTGTTATGGATCGAGAGAAATGTATTAAAATAACATAAATAATTGTTAATATTATGGGTTCCTTTTGTGTATATTATTAATCCCTTTTTTTAATACGGGCAATAATTTGTACATTTTTGCATTATTAATCCTTCAAACGCACTAGAAGTAAATGTGACGTTGGCAAGTCCGTGCATTATCACACAATTCAAATAAATTTACCAACTAGATGCAAAAGTCTCACAAGTTCATTACTTGACGTTTATGTGTGGCTTAACATGTTTCGGGCGCCTCCACGCCCATCATTAAAAGCTTACAACTTTATTAGCAGCCTCTGGTTTTACCGTTGGAGCGTGGTGGTAGCAGCGTTGTTGGTCGTGTTCTGGCCGGCCAGACCACGACCAACAACGATACTACCACCACGCTCCAACGGTAAAACCAGAGACTGCTAATGCAGTTGTAAGCTCTTAATGATGGGCGTGGAGGCGCCCGAAACATGTTAAGCCACTCATAAACGTCAAGTAATAAACTTGTGAAACTGTTGCGTCTAGTTGGTTAATTTATTTGAATTGCGCTAGAAGTAATTTATTACCTTTCGCCAGATGTCAGCAAAAAAAGTGACTGACGAGGACCAAGATATACAATTAGTTTTATTTACTGGGTTACGCATAAAAACCAGTTTCAGGTTCTTGTGAACACGGTACAGAACTTTACGGTTTATTATAATACATGGAATATCTCGTGTAACAGAGCAGCTTTTGTTGTGTGGAAAACAGCACGGTGTTGCTGCACTAATTAATTTAGTTACTTCGGAAAGGAGTCGAATTTTTTTTTAATTTACAAGTAGCGTTTCAGCATTCTTTGTGTAGGAAAGATGATAGAACTGACTGTAATAATTATATAGTCATTACGTATTAACCACTACACAAAAACACATCTCTATCCAAATTTCTTCACTCTAGCTTAACTGCACACACACACAGCAAAACTTGTTTTAAATCAATAATATGGATTTGGACGTAACCTCGTAACTGCATGAGAGCGGTGTTTCACGTACACGTTTTATGCCATGTTATTATGTAGAATTAAGGCAACATGTTTCGGATGACATATAAAAAACTATTATCAGATGAAATTAGAATATAATATTATAGATATCACGTAAATTACATTAAAATATTGGTCATGTCGTTATATACAATAGAGATCTCAAATTTACTTTTTTTGTAAGATGAAAGAAACTAAATTCCTTGAACTTTTAAAACAGATTCAAGTTACACAGAAAGTAATAAAAAATATGCGTCTAAAATTGAACAGTTAAAATTTAAACCCATTGGCTAGTACTTTTTTGCGAAAGTGAAGATTTTTTAAGTTGATGTTGTTCGGCGTCGTCGGGAATTTCTGTAATTTTGTGATCATATAAATTGTGTTTTGAATTAGAGTTTTTCTGGATGTTAAGCCCTTCGATTTTTATTTTTTTAATTCAATATTTGCTCTTGATAACTTTGCGTAAGTTAGATGTACGAGTAAAAGAGTGTAATTAAACCCCTCGTTGGACTCTTTTTACGAAAGAATCAATTCGTTAATTTTGTATGAGAAGTTTTAAGATTTTCTGTTATAATATATGCGTTATCCTCACGATGATGACAGCTGAGATTCTTTGGGCGATCTGTGTTTTAGGTCATTATTTTTTTTACAGAGAATAATATAATTATATATTTTACGCCTGTAGATTTGCAATAGTGTCAAGGAAAGTTGAGTTGTGAAAGAAGAATCTTTATCCTTGAAATTAAAGAAAGAACAATTGTGATTAATCCCAAAATTAGTGTAATTTAAATTAAAATCGTAATGCGAATTCTTTGCCAAAATAACTCATACGACCCTAATCAAAATAACAACGCAGATATTTCAAAAATAAAATTTTATTAATATTTTCTATGAATAAGTATAGCATGTAATGCAATGTTTAAAACGGTAGTTTTGTTTATGACCAAAATATTGTTGAGCTGTAGAGAAAAATAATTACGTAGTTAGCCGTACAACTAGAAAGTAGAATCAGCATTTCCCATGATTATTACCTGGGTTACCAAGAAATGTTTAAAACTGGTTTCAGTTTTTTACAAAAGAGAATCTGAGTAGAGAAGTTTGGAGACCGAAGAAGAATCTTTACCGCCCGAAGATAGCTGTGACTGCTAATATATTTTATGTTTTCCGCTTTACGTAAGTAATGTCTTGAGAAATGTCAACATACGTAGTATTACGATGAGTCCTCTTGACGAAATCACGATCTACTGAACTACCGAATGGAACATTTTACTATTGATATATTTTAAAAATCCTTTTTCACACGGTAAGCGTGCATCTTCCCGACCAACCAGCGGGAGATGAGGTACAAGGGAGCCATTTTTCATAGTAAGGAATTAAAATGTGTTTATTAATATCTGTTATATTAAATGTACATTAACCTTCTTCGCTACAATTTAAAATCACTCTCCACTCATAGATCTTTTCTCATACAGTATTTAAATAATGTGTAATTACAGGGCGGTTACAAATTATCTATACAAAGCATAATTAGGTCTTAGAAAAAGGGCGTTGTAAAATAATTATTCTTTTTATCATAAAGATAAAATCCTCTACTGTTGTTTCTCATTAATGATTATTTAATATGAACGACATGAATTTTTATACACGTGAAAATAGTATAATTCTATTTCCACTGTATCTCTTTTGGTATGATACACCGAGGAGGGTAGTTACTACTCCCAACGCACGAAATTATATTTGGCTCTCGAGATCTGAGTGAATCCTGATGTTCACTTAATATGCAAGTTCTGTAATAAAAGTTTTTATTGTGTTTACAAATGTTTAATGACAAATGGGGTTCAGATGTCAGATGGAACAATTGGCAGTCAAAAATATTATGCAATTTTGAATTAAAATATTTCTTTATTGTGGAATTAAATAAAAGTTCCTCAATTTATAAAAAATCAAATAAAAGTATTTGACTTATTTGTACTAAATAAGATAGTGCTTCCAGAATCTGTCAGTGAAATAAGTTGTGATACGTTCTGACAGGTAGTGAGTGTGTCAGTATCACATAGGATCATCTTTTATTTAATTCAATTACAAACTCCAAGAAGCAGAAACAGTATTAAGGGGCGAATGGTCGCTTACGTTTAAGTAGTCTTCTAGTGACATTAATTTACTATAAGATGAAAGTACAGACTTATGTAGTTAGCACGGAAAACAAAGTTTATTCCCTGGGAATGTGCTCTGAAATTTTACCTTTACCTTACATGTTAATTTCTCTCAGGTCTCGCTGTTTCTCTTGACAAGTGGATTTCAGATGTAAGTTTTCCTTTGATGCAGATTAACGACCACATTCATTACTCTGAAACTGAGATCTAGAAGACATGGAACTTTACATTCTCAGCCTTTGAAACCTTCATTCCTTGATTCCTATACAGTAGTGTAATCATCTTCCACGTCAAGAATTTGTCATTTTGTTTTAGACTTGTATTCGGAATTATGTTGGTTAGAAACTGAAAGTATAAGTGATGGGTTCAGCCAAATGTCTGGTACAATTTCTTCCCCATTTCAAGTTTTCCGGAAAGTGAGGCATTTATGGCGAAGCTATAATTATATTCACATAAATTAATATATGGCTTACTAAGTATTGTCCAATATATATACCTATAAGGGACGAGGGTATAGAATGACTCTAAGAAATACTACATATTTTTGTGTGATATTCAGGCATCCAATAAGAGGTGATTCTAATATTAAGCTATTAATTTATATACGGTCAATAAGTTAGCTATGTTGCACTATCCAGATCCTGTGTTTAATAAAAGTACAAGAAGAGCGGCTACAGACATCACTGTGTGTGAATGCTAAGCGCTTTGTTATTTACATCAATGGACCAGTTTTTTCCTCATTCTTGTCTTTCACATGAAGCAGGAACATGAATAAGGACAGCGTCTCTTGCATTATCTGCGAAAAAAAATTATTTAATTATCCACGTGTATGTGTATGAGAAATAAAACCACAGAACCTGTGAAAATTGAAAGAAAAGTTTCGGTTATACCTTTTCAGAAAATAACACCAGAATATCTCGCAGTATAAGCTTTCAGACTAATAAACTTATGAGCAGTTTACATGTTCGTAAGCCCTCGCATAAACGATTGAAACAAGTCAGTGAACAGCAAAATATGACCAAACAATTAAATGTTATGCATTTGTTGTTTTTTTGTTTAGTTTTATTTAAAATATCATTGCATATTCTCCATTTCTTTTATTCTCGATACTACTGGACTTCAGCCCCTGTCACTTCGTTCATCAAGTTGATAGAATTGAGAATTTCTAAATACTATGAATATATTTGACAATACTAAATTCCGCTGATGTTGAACGTTTTCTTTAAGTGTGTGAAAACAATTTTTAATTGGTTTAAACCCCGATAATAACAAGAAATCTGTTTAGAGACATAATTTCATGAAATAGAAAAGTTACCAAGAAAGAGACCAAAAAAAATATTTTAAAATGTAACGAACATTTAATATACATACAGCATATTTTGAACGTCAAAACAAAAGCGATATCTGTAACAATAGAAGAAAATGAGACTATCTTATTATCGTTGACGAAGAAGTTGGGTAGTTTACTTAGAAAGACACTTCAAAAGGTTGTAACGTAAGCAGGGTCGACTCGAGATTTAGTAGAGCCCCTCGGTAGGGTTTTGATTTGGCACGTGGAAAGGCTAATATATTTGCGCACATTAAACAGATATTCTCTAACTCGACTAAGACTGAGATGGCAATATTGAATAAAGTGTGTGCCCTAACTGTAGATAATTTTCGGATAAGTGTTTTCGCATGAGGAGACCCGAGTCTATTCGTTCAAGATTCTCGATTATTGCAGTGATTTCTAAGTGCTCGTTGTGGTTCGGCGTCCCGGTCACCTGTCCAGCTTCTGTTCCCCAGATACTGGTCGTGGGCGTGGCACGTTTTATTCTTGTTAATATTACCTTCGATATAATATAATAATATAAAATAAAAATTGCAAATATGAAATCTAATTAATTAAAAATCTCAAATGGTTCGCCGTTCCAACATCATTAAGGACTGAGCACAAATGGCAGTACGTTGAAATATGTTAAATGTTTAATAAATATGTTTATAATTGTGCACTTTGTTGACGTTTTGCAACATTTATTCATTCTTTAACGGTCATGATGTGTTTCAAACCGTTCGATATAATTAGCAAATTTATATTATAAGATTTTAGTTGCATAACATTCGAGTACATTTTTATTATAAGTACAGAGTGTTTGCAAATCCCGGTAGTCGCGCGGTCTAAAGCCTGGGTTAACGGCAGTTCGCTTGCTAGAATGGTGGGTTCGAATTCCGCTGGAGTCATGAAAGTCTGTCTCTTGTGATTGTTGTGTGTTATCAGGTAGAGTTCCCTGCTTTGGGCTTTTCGCTCATCCAGAGGTACCTAACGAGTTTGGCATGTCTGAGTGTGATAGAGAACCCTCAACACGAAGGCAGCCAGGGCCACTAGGGCGGTTGACCCGTGAAAAATTAATGCAGAATACTTATTCTACCTACATTCATCATAGTCAAATTTGACACCGGGACAAACTTTCCCGCTGTCAGTTGGAACCCCTTGTTAGCTGTAGCAATGATGAACATCAGACATCGCTGAAATGGGATAGGAGTTCCCACCCAGTCGCACCCGAATGCCGCGTCTCTCACACTCTCCGCCTGAAACATTTCACAATTAATGTTGTA
>Ga0268261_10000501_pt1 | contig 24728 bp, 17 predicted proteins | sample TergutNc150P1_FD_190353 | JGI IMG/M metagenome (GOLD analysis project Ga0268261, IMG submission 190353) | Nasutitermes corniger P1 segment gut microbial community from laboratory colony in Florida, USA - Nc150 P1 (SPAdes) (version 2) | ecosystem: Host-associated > Arthropoda: Insects >...
CACCGGCACGTCTGTTTCCAGCTTCCACAGCTATTAAATGGGCTTCGAGTTCTGGCCGGGTGGCCTCCATTTCCTCCCGCAGCACTGCTGTTCAAACATGGAGGCTACATTTTCCTGTTGCTTATGAAGCCTTTCTTCCAGTTCTGCTTGGCCAGCGCACAATTCACCTATTTGTATTTCAAGCTCCTCCCTGATTACTCTCATGTAATTTCCTATCTTTTCTCCAAGGCATGTACTTTAGTTATGAGGTCAGAACTTATTTTGCTCATGTCAGACTTCCACACATATATCACTCTTCAGCAAACCTTGTCCAGCAATTGTTTATTGTCATTGTTTTATAATTACTCTCTGTATTGTCTCCATATCTACTCATCCCACTCCCTGACACCAATTGTAACATATAAGCTCTGGTTTTAACAAATAACGGCGTTTATTGACACTACAGATAAAACAACTTGAAACTGTCATTACTGAAAACAGAACACTCACAATAATACCTCCCACAGTTAATTCAGCACTCATTTCATTTTTTCATTTTATATAATTTATTTCACCATCCATTGGTCTTATAAAGATGTTGAACTAGTCATGCATAAATGCAGTACTCCGGGCTCATAGCCCTAACACCGGGCTCCAACACAGTACTTTGCAGATTCTCTTCACTCGCTCAACGCTATACATTTCCGCGACTGAATTCCCTTTACTCTCTGTCGTCCACTCTCCTCGCTCTGCTGTACGCCACACTCTCAGAGTCGTCGTGACGAGACTGTATCACTCTTGCACATGTAGCCTCAAAGAGCACTTATCGCATTTCTCGAATATTCAACAATATTCCCAGCAGCGCTGGATACCCCTATAATGATGATATCTCATCGCACGGGAAGGTTCTGGCAGCCTTGACGTCAGAGGTTTCGCGCGTCGTCAAACTACTAGGCGTTCTTGCCCTCTGTTGCAGTATATTCTTCCTCAACAAAAGTAATATATTTCATTAAAATTTGTTACAAACTGCCATATTTATATCACTACATCGTAGTAACAGATATTTATACTGCATCATTACACGTTTGTGCACACTTGATGTTACCCATATAAGTTCAAAACCTCATGGGACAATGCTCATGTCAGTTGTACTATCAGTTAATGAAGTTTGATACAAGTTTGTTTTGAGATTGTGTTTAAAAGTACCAGCCTTATTTCTTCTGAAAAAATATTTATCCAATCAGGATTATACTTTATTTGCTGATATAAATGGAATTTGAAATTCATCTAATGCATGGCATTCCAAGGAGTGTTAAAAATTTGTTGAGTGACGGGTAATTTAACATTTTGTACAGTGGTGTGAACATTTACATTGAAGTACATATTAGGTCTACTCCGTTTTTGTACCTGTCTTTCTGTTTGTCTTTCCATCAGTCCACACATAAGAACTTGAAAGCAACCAAACAAACTATTGTAATGCATCATATAGGAAATATTTGCTCACCTTTGTTGCAATATTTAAGTTTAGATTAATAGTGCAAACAGGAACTGAATTCATATTGTGGACTTGTGTGTTATTACACTATGTCATAATTTGCTACGTAGCAGCTGCCAGACTGCATGGTGCCAGTCTAAACAAGAATCCAAAATGAATTGTCACATTTACAGAAACCTTACATATTTTGTAAAATAATAACAGAATATATATTAAGGCATGCATACATGAATTTCTGAATCCGTATCAAATGTAACTTGCTAGACTTCTCACGGTTAAAATGCATAGGATCTTGCAACATACACTGCAAACGGGCCTTATAAAACAGCATACAGCACAATGATTACATTCACATACTACTGTTCCTGGGACTCACCTACCACTGATGTGGTAATATATTAGTAATAAATATATATATATATATATATATATATGTGTGTGTGTGTGTGTGTGTGTGTGATTACTGCAGTTGGTTATATAAGGCGCAACTTGCAACCGACCCATAAAATGTTGTGAACATAAGTTGTTCCTCTCCTATAAACTTCATGAATTTGGAGGTAATGAAACGAAAGTGATGAAATGTATAAGGATACTTCTTAATAACTATTCGCACTGGTCCATGATATTTCTTTATGTGTGTTTTACAGATCATCATCCTCATCACTATTATTATCGTCATCATGATCAAGTTCAAATACCTATTCTGCCAATTACAAGTGAGAGAGCTAATATTACTGTGCACCTCAATGTAATGCAGTTGTTCCTATATGTATACATACAGGAAGCGGATGTGTAACTACATTCTTTTCTAACCTAGGCACTAAATGTAAATGGTTAACATCAAGTTCCGCCCACTTTACCTCAAGGGTAACAATCTCTAATACCCACTGAATGGTTGAGCCATAGAGATGCTATCTCGATTTGGAGGACAGATAAATTCCTGCAAATCCTGGGGTTCAAACACTGGATTGCCCAACTCATAGACTAGTCACTATATTGACTATGCTATGTCACCTCGACGATGTGCCTAATTACATTAAATTTTGTCATAATATGTCTAGTGGAAAAGATTGTGGAAATACATTGGGATTTATATCAGATGACAAACAAGCTCAAACCTCAAAGTACTTACCAAATTGCTTCGTGGTGGTTTTTAATGATGGTTTTAATACAGTTTTCTGGAGATGAATTTTTGTCAGGAAGCAATCTGTCAGAACCTTCTTTATGTTCTTGGTCCATAGCACAGTGAGCAGTAGTGATGCTTGTGTCTCTGTACTTTTGTATATTACAACTTTCAGGGATGTGTGCTTGGCTTGGTGTCCGAAATGACTCTCTATCTGTTGCATAAACTTGAGAGTCTCTGTAGTTAAATTTTTCACACGTATACTGTTCGTCTAGAGTACTGAATGTCTTTTGTTCTATCTGACTGCTGTCAGAATCTTCCATATTGTTTAAATCTTCCAATGACTTGCTCACAAATTTAAATTGGAGAGATGTGTATATCAATGTGCCAATCACGACAGATGTAGCAGATCCACCTTTAAGTGCCATCATTAATACTGGAATTACTGTGTATATGTATATAGTTATGTGTGCCGTGACGGACTTTTCATCGAATGGTGTCCAGCAGCTAAAAGGATATTTTTCTAATAACAATGATTCAAACATGTTGGATGTCTTTAGATTTTTCTTGTATTTATGTTCAACACCTATTACGTTTTCCACAAAATGCAAAATGAAGATGTCATATAAATCGGACAATAATAAACATGTTCCTAAAATTAACACAAACAGTGACGTAAATTTATATTTTTGCCGTGATTCTCCCAGAATTTCTGTTGTCATGCTACCACTTTGTGTTATACTTTTGGTTGCCATGGACATGTCTAACTTGCATATCATCTTATAAAATTCGTTCCAGTTTATGGAGGGCACGATAATGTAATCAGTAACACCAATCACAATGTGTGTAATAGTTTCTATAACCAACTGCAGGTCACCATTCGCCAAATATAATTTCACAAATTGTGAAAAAATTATTGGGCAATATAGTACATATAAAGTGATCTGATATGCACGATATAGCTTTAACTTGCTTGGTGTGTTGCAGATTTTTTCATAAGGAAAGACACCAGCTAAGCAAAGCATTTTAAAACTAAAATGCAGTACATTTTCATCACAAGAAGCGTCTTCTTTGTGCTCTTTAAAATATCGTACAACAGTATTATTCACCATTATTAAGAATTTCTTAAGCGTTGTGTTGTAATTTCTTGTTGCTGTAGCACACTGCCTGAACGTGATGTTTGCTCATAAACTCAGAACTGAAGATTGTGCTGTTCGACTATACTGTCTAACTGAATACTGCACGAAATGATGTAAACACTTGTACATTCGTAACATTAAAGAAGAGCAGCACTCATGGGAAATTGTTGGAGGTTGACAGAAGGAAAATTAAATATGCATTTTAAAAATATTTTAAATTTCACAGCCACTGTTATTATATAACGTATAGATAGTGGCTTTCAGTAACGCTCAGTTGTTAAGTTTTAATGTATTCACTAAACTCGTGTCGTTCTTGCAACATATAACATTAACAGTCCCAATGATCTATTAAATTAAATGTAATTTTTCGCTTGTGCACTTTTGTTCTCATGGAGAGACGTGAATAAGGAGGAGGTGTATAATTCATACTCCTTATTTACAGTGTAATCAACTCAAAAGAGCCTAAGTTGGCACTGGCAGTAGCATGCATGAAAGGTTAAGAAATTTTCTTTGGAAAACCTGAACGAAATTGAAAATTGATGAGACCTAGGAACTCAGGAGTGTAATTTTAAGTCAGATCAGAAGGAAGTACAGTTTAAGCATGTGAATTGAATTTATCTCTCTGTACTTTTTATAATAAAACCTCTGAATAGCACATTATAAAATATATATATTTTATTGCATGCACTTTTTTTCCTAATATGAGGCAAATTGTGGGGTATGGAGTCTAGAAGAACACTGATTATTTGTTGAGAAGGGCAAGTCTCTTACCTGTAGGAAAATTGCCATCACAACTGTGCAAACGTAGTTCATCTTATATTAGTGGTATATACTGAAGTTACATCATCCCACCGTGTTTTATGAAACCAGATTAGTTATATGTTACAAGTAACACAACATGCAAAATTGCTTTTCCTGTTTTATTCACAACATCTTTCAGCTTATTATCTGACCTTCATAAAGTAGCTGATTAATAACTGCATAAAAGGAACTGTTAGGAAGAGACCTCCCCTTCACATCTAATGTGTACAGTGTCTATTAATAAAAATTATTTTCATGAAAAAATAATAATAATAAATCGACAACTGTAGTTAAACAAAGAATAATTGAATTCTTTCAAAAATATTTTAGTCCATGTATTCTGTAAATCTAAGACGAAATCTCTTTAGTGCTGTGTGAATGGTGTGGTCCAAATCAGACAGCACTTTAGACCAGTTAACATAACAGAATGAAGAAGAAATTTGTTATCGAATTAGATATGTACTAAATAAGTTACGTTATTATGTCATTGTCTACGGCTGCGGACAACATAAATTTTGGGACAGAAATTATGGCAGGACTGTTTACAACACAAGCAGTTTTATTGATTCTTTTGGGCGTGGCGACGTTTCAGAATATTCAATTCAAAAAGCAGGAAATCACCCAAAAGAAAGAAACAACATTTAAATCATGGCGAATGTTTGAAAACGAGATTACAAGCAAGTGTTTGTGTAAAAAATATCATAATTTTTTTCCTCCATATCGTTTTAAACCTCAAATCGATGTAGAGATACTGTTGTGAGTGTACTTTGTACTTTGTACTCCAAGGACGTTGTCCTTTATTACTGACCGATCGCTAACAAAGTGACATCGTTTTTACTCGTAGAGTATTGGAAGTGAATTTTCAGGAAAATGCGTCCATAGGAAGCCGAGATATTGCGGTGTTGTTATTCCCATGTAAAGTCCCATTTCTCATTGGCTGATCGCAACCAAGGTCACGTCGTAAGTAAGCAATTAACGTATAGTTACAGGTGTGGAATTTCAGGAAATCCCTAGAATAGAAACAGAGGTAGTACCATTCTACGTACTTTATTCCGCAAGCAAAAGTGGAAATTTTTGCCCTTGACGTAAATCATAAAGTAACCTATGTCATCCTCAAAATCTACAACACATCTGGATATTGTTTAAAAATTCTAACTATTACTTAAGGTGATTATTATTCCTTTATTTGGAATAATAAAAATTTATATGTTTTATCATGTTAACTGTAAAGGAGGGACTTCTTCCATATAATTTTCCATTTATGTTTTTGTGTTTCTACCTGATGATGGCGAGAAATAAAAAGTTGGGAAAATGTTTAGAAAAGTAAACAAATGAAATTACAGTGTTCAAGTGTTGCGTTTTTTTGGATAATATAAAGAAATTGATTAACAAGCACTAAAAATGTGGTTACCTAAATTTTTGGAGAGTATTTAGATTTCCGTTGAAGGGGTGTTTCTGAAAATACACATCTGGAATTCCGCATAGATTCGTTAGAAGGAATGTTAAGTTTTGGTGCTTTTGATCATTAAGGGCTCTTTACCTGAAGACAGTTGTATTTTCTCGGCTGTATCTCAGCTTCGATTGAAGGAATTTTCCAAAAAACATATCTGGCATTTAATGTTCATGGGTCCGTGCATTATATTAATATTCTGTTGCTTATAATTCCATCTAAATACACAATTCACAGAGTTTATTTCTGACTCTGCTCTACATGTTTCGGGCGTTACCATCACCCATCGTCAGGAGCACAAAACAACTGTAATTACAGCATCTGGTAACAGTTACACTGTAAAAGATAGAGTTAAATTTACTGCTAAAGGGTACTAGACTAGATTAAAATTACAATTGTTGAATAATGTGTATTCTGTGGAAAATGCAATAAGTTCTATAGAATAATGAATAGTGTACGTACCCGTACTTTTGTGTGTTGCTATCGTGGAAGAGTCGGAACTGATTTGAGTGTGTTATAGGTGGCGTGTTGATCTGTTTTTGCTTACGTCAGCAACCACATGAAATAAAAAACAAATAAACACGCCACCTATAACACACTCATATCAGTTCCGACTCTTCCACGATAGCAACAGACAAAAGTACGGGTACGTACATTATTCATTATTCTGTAGAACTTATTGCATTTTCCGCAGATTACACATTATTCAACTATTTTATTTTCAATCTAATCTAGTACCCTTTATCAGTAAATTTAAGACTTTCTTTTACAGTGTGTTACCAGATGCTGTAGTTACAGTTGTGTGCTCCTGACGATGGGTGATGGTATCGCCCGAAATGTTTAGAGCAGTGTCAGATACAAATAAACTCTTTGAATTGTCTATCTAGTTGGAATTATAAGCAACAGAATATTATGTCTGACACTTCACCCACATTTTCTAGAAAAGCTGTAAGTTTTGTTAGGAATGGTAAATAATTGAGGGCACTTTACCTGAAGAGCAAAACGCCTTTTTAGATTATACCGCCCCCCCTTAAAGGGAATTTTCTGAAAATTCATATTTGTCAGTCAATTCAAATTCGGTACCAACTAGGTTAATGTTGGGTAAGATCGCTGTATAGTTAAGGGCACTTTGCTTTAAGAGAAGCAAACTTTGTATGTCGGCTTCCACTGAAAGGTTTTCCCTACAAACTGAAAGTGTATTGCCGAGGTTAGGAAATACGGCGGCCACCAATTGTAATACCGGAGGTTAGGAAACCACCGCTGTAATCAAACTGTATTGCCGACTGCCGTTGGCACCAACTTGTAATGACCCGGGAGTATGAAGCTACCGCTGACACTACTTTGTGGTTATTTTACGGGCACCGTCGTTAATCCGCGCGTCCGTAATTTAACCTAATGGTGCATCCATGTAACGAAGTACAACGAATTTGGGAATACAAAGGGGGGTTTGTCCAATCGAACGACCACTAGTCACTATTGCCTAGGGTTATATATTTAGTTGCAATATACACATATATACAATTTGGATGATTCACAATTAGTTGTTGAATTGATAATAAAGATAATCGGATAATCGTCTTGCCTTTTACGTTATTCAAAGTGTTTCAGAATTTACTGCTAAAATGAATTAAATATAGTCAAAAAGACTAACCTTTCAACACCAGAAGCGTCGTGAAGTATAGAAGCATTCTGTATTAGAGCTTCAGTATTATTTAGTATAAAGTCTTCTTCAGATAGCACTACGTTGGTGTAAATCAGAATTTCGTTGATAATTATCTCGTCGTGAATGTGAATCTGAATGTGAATGTTGACGTAGTCGCGGTGTTAAGTTATGTAGATGTAATCATGCTTATTACGTCTTCCTGGATTACTGCAATTTACGTGTTCTCGTTCGATAAAGTTCCTGGTATGATGTAAATTATCGTAACTGGGTCAAGCTGACAATGAAATTTAGGTAAGACGATTATTACTTCCTACGTATTGCAACTAATAAAACTAAGGCAAGTGTTGTGGAACGGCTTTCGAATTCAAATCCAACCCAGTAATATAAACGTATAATTTTGGGCATTACAGCTTGCCCCCTTTTAAAAAGGAATTTCGGGGTATACGCATTGTTTGACCCTTATCCTGCTAAAGTGGGAATAGGGTGAGCTCCCAAGAATGCAAGCAGATGGCAGATGGGATTTAACACGGCGTTTAAAGGGTTAAACCGAAATTTCTTTACCTATAAATCTATTGTTGTTACAGTAAAATACAATTAACAAATATTTAGCGTACATAAACATGTGAACACATTTAACTAACGTACAGACAGCATAACAATATTAATAATAAACAATATGTAACATTGGGGTGAGGAAAATGTAAGGTTCAATTTCCCGTCGTAACATTTGTACATAGTATTTAGCATTTACAAAGTATAAAACAGTATTGACTTGATTATCTGGTTTGAGCAATGTGTGTTGCGGTCTGAAGGCCGGATGTAGGGGTTTATCGCTGAGCCAGCGACCTTGGCGTGCCTGCTAGAGGCCAAATGGACATTGGTCGTCGCTATTTTGTTGGATCAGCAAGTTGAATCTGGCTGCTCGTCTCGGTGTCTTGAATAATTGCTGTTTACTTTTTGCATGGAAGTGCATATGTAGCGAAAGTGACGCTGTCACAATGTTGTTGCGAATAAGCTGCGGTTGTCGGATGCTCTGGTACAGGAACTGGATGAGTCGAGGACTGGGGTGTAGCGTCTTCCAGGGACTTATTTGTGCGTAGACAGCACGATGTAGAACATTGAATTTTCGATCGGAGAGAAAGGTAGAGGACCAGCAGGATTGTGAAAGTACAGGAAACTGCGGCGAATATCAGGTGCCAGTGCGGCAGGGTTTCCTGCGAAAATGTAGTTTTCTGGATGTGAATCAAGGTGTCTACGTCGAGAGATTTTTGCGCTGTTGCAAGACGGTCTTGCAGTTGGTCAAGTTTGTTGACCTCTGCTGTGAGTGCCGCTTCGACACGGGGGAGCTCGTGTCTCGATAATATCGGAAAGTCCTCCGGCACGTACACAGACGGGGTGTCGAGATTGGCATGTGTGATGCCGTGTAGTTCCGGTACAGTTCGCATCTCGCCGTAAGTGACTGAGCAAGTTGTGGCGTTGTAAATCAATCCTGCGCCGGAAAGTGTTCGAGTATGTTACCCATACGTTGACCTACAGGCGTCTAATAGTCACTTGACACCAACTCGGAAAATGGTAGATCCACACTTCTTCATGCCGTAACAAGGTAGGTGTCTCATAGTGGAGCATCAGGCTCCTCCCGCATGGTCCGTATTTAGTTGCACTCTGAAAGTACAACTTGGACTCACATGTAATTGATCGAACGTCATAAAGAGCTCTGTCTGCCAGGCATATCGCAATGCTTCCTGCCCCGCATTTTTGCACGTCGGCTGTTGTCATTAATGTGTAATCTCTCTGACTATATGATAAGCCAAAATAATTATACTCAAGCTGCTATAACACAAAGGTGTCATTCAGTACCCGTCTAGGTAAGGCGATTATCCTGAACAGAGTAAAGTGTTATTTTAATTTATTCATAATACAAGTGAATGTTATCAAGTTTGGTTTCGGCAATGAGTTCATAGTTTTCGGGCAAACACAGAAACATTTCGCAAGATACTGTATAAAACATTTGGGCATATAATTGTCATGAGCAATTTTCCTGAGAGCGTGTATTGTACGGCCATTAGTAACTCATCGACCTGATGGGTCAGCTGTAATAAAGCGTATTCCAACTCTCTGATCACTGTAAATAATGGGCTATGATTAAACAAAGTCAAATTAAGCCACATGACATCTCTAGTCAAATGTACATACCGGTCGTGTTATTGGATTAACTCGTTCTTTACAATAGAGAACATATTTGAAATTTTGTCTATTTATCCGCGTATTTTGTCCTAGCCCTTTAACGTATGTCAGTTGGTTTGCCAATGAATGAATATCGGCTTCCTTAGATTTTAGCTCATTTATGGTTCCATGAAGCTGATTTAATCTGACAAAGTCGCAGTTCCAAATAGAGTTTTAGGATGGTTCCACCCAAATTCAACAAGCCTCGACACTGGTCTAGTCTAGGGAGTGCTGAAAATTTGACAGTATCAACTCTAGAGTGTTGAGCAAGTTTCCGACTTGTTTCAATTCTGCAACAGGCGTAAATTCTTTCCTTTGTGTATCTCCTGAGGTGAGGTAATTTCTGATTGCAATCGTGTCCTCATACACTTGTGTAGCTAAGTCAATCGCTACGCGCCAGGCATCGCTCGGGACTATGATGTTTTTTTCTTTCAAGAACAGCACACTTTTGTTTACTGGTAGTACCTGCACTTTGGTCTTCTCTACATTCAGGAATCGTCCTGAAACATACAAATGTTATTTGTGCTACGTTTTTATTCAATGCTGTAACATGTGTTACGAAATATGTACAGGGACTGACGTCGCACTATTCCGAGAAAGCATTCTTCGTCTGCGACCAAGTGACGGGGGGAATGGTCCTGCCTATCGCCAGTTCAGTCTGCTTCGAGGGAAATCGGAGGGGAGAAAATTCGGATCGCTCCTCTCTGCTGTTTCCGTTTCGCCGGCCGAAGGAAGGGTAGACGCTGGAGGCGAGGCTGGCGGACAGGAAGGCGGTGGTTCGCCTGTCAGCGAGTTATCGCAGGCAAATGGATAAGGCAAGGTGGCTACGGGAAACGTATAAGTTCTTTGGTCTGGTCTAGACATCGCGTCTTGCTTCGGTCTCGCCTTTTGCGACCCTTTTGATTTTTGAATCGGGTCCCTGTCAGTAGCACCACGATACGCCTTTAAACGGTTTAAGTGGACGACAAGCTTCCTTCCGTTCTGCCCCAATATTTCGTAATTCAGATCGGGTAGTTTTGCCGTGACCCTATACGGGCCCGTCCATGAGGGATAAAACTTTTTTGACAACCCCAGTTTGCGAGCTGGGTTGAAGAGATAGATGTAACTGCCGACCTTAAAGCTGCGATGTTTGGCTCGTCTATCATATGGCTTCTTGTTCGCTACGTGCGACTTCCTGTTTGCTTTGGCTACTGCTTGGTAAGCCTGCCTCAAGCGAGCTTTTAGACTTTCGATCAGCTGTTCGGTGCCTTGTGTTGGTTTCGGGATTTTTGGTCTTAAGTTCTCGTTGGCAGGGGTGACCATTTCTCTGGCATGTAAGAGAAAGAAGGGACTATAGCCCGTGGTGGAGTGCGGCGTTGCGCGATACGCTAATAAGAAGTATGGCAGTTTTAAATCCCAGTACGTATACGACTTGTTCACATAATGCGAGAGAGCTGTGTGAAGAGTCATGTGGAGTCTTCCTACATGGCCGTTACTCTGGGGGTGATAGACGTACGGGATCTTTGAATCCCCAATATTATTCATGTTTCATTAAAGAATGAAGGCATAAAAGCATAACCTTAATCTGTTATCAATTTCGAACCGCTGCCGTAACGCGTAATTATCTGCGAGGTTTATACTCTAGCACAGGTCAATACTGATTGGTCCTGAATGGGAAATATGTCCGCATATTTCGAAATGTGGTCGACGAACATCAACGGGTACCTATTCTTTCTTGGGGTCAGAGTATATGGTCCTGTAATTTCCATCGAAGTGATTTCGAATGGAGCTACTAGACTTCCGAGGTCGCCAAGAGGGGCCTGTGTTTGCGGTTTCCCTTTCGCCGTTGACACGAGTCTCACTCTTTGACGTAATCCTCTACTGATTTACGCATTCCAGGCCACCAGAAATTTAGCGCAAGTAACTCGCAAGTGCGTTTCACACCAGGGTGTGCTGCGTAAGCAGCATCATGATTTTCGCGTATCACCTTATTGTTTAGTGTCCTAGAAACAAGCAACTAATTCTTATCGTTCCTCTGTCGTCTGTATGAGACCTGCGTCGTCATAAAAGAATTACAGTCGGCTATTGTAACTTCCGGGTTTTAGTTCCTTGCAGAACCGATCTTTATGTTGTTCGTTGAGTACCTCTTCAGGGCTCAATTTATTTTCGCTCGAAATGGTACCAACATGCCTGCTTGGTGCATCGACATGGGGTATTTTGTTCCCGGCTCGATGTTCAACTATGAAATCGAGCTCTGACAGTCTCAGGGACCAACGCAAAAGTTTCGCGCTCGTGTCTATGTAGGTTTTCAGGTACGTAAGGGCTGAATGGTCCGTTCTAATCGTGAAACGCTTAGCGTAGAGATAACATCTGAATTGTTTGCCGGCCTACATTAAAGCGACTAGTTCAGCTTCTGACGCCGAATAAGCCTTTCGGGTTTATTTAGCTGACTACTTGCCTAGGCGACTGGGCGTTCGAGCCTGTTTTGTACTTGTGGTAGAATAGCCTCTACCGCTACGTTTGACGCGTCAGTGGTCAATATAAACGGTAGATCGAAATTGTGGTAAGCTAATACTGGGGTAGTGCAGAGCGTTGCTTTTAACTCATCGACCGCATCTTGCTGTCTAGCGCCCCAGTTGAATTCCTGTCCGTTCCGAGTTAGTTTAGTGAGCGGTATCGCCGCTTCAGAAAATTTTGGCACGAGTCTGCGATAAAACGACTCAAGTCCTAAGAATGCCCTAACGTCTTTGGCGTTACTGGGGGTCGAATAGTTCCTGACTGCGTCTACTTTATCCGAGGATGGGGAGACTCATACTTGTGACAACACGTAACCTAAATACTTCACTTGGGATTGAGCGATTACGCTTTTCCCGGGGTGTAATTAATGATTGGCACTGTCAAATCTCTCCAACACTCCGTCTAGCTTCTTCGCGTGTTCCTTTGCAGTTTTGGAAAAGAGTATAAGATAGTTGAAATAAATACAACAATATGTGCCAACTAAGTTCTTTAGAACGACATCCTTGAGTCTTTGGAAGTTTGCTGGTGAATTACTTAGACCGAATGGCAAGCGATTAAATTCGTAATGGCCGGATGGTACAGTAAAGCCTGTTAACTCTTTGTGTACTTCAGAGATGTTAATTTGCCAAAATCCGGAGTAACAATCCAACACGGAGGAGTATTTAGAGCCAAATAGGCTAGTGGTACTATCTTCTAGTCGAGATAAAGTTTAGAGGTCAAACTTTGTCACTGAGTTCAGCGCGTGAAAGTCTACGCAAAATCTGAACTTCCGTTTTCAATAGAAACTTTTTTTGGGGAAGAGTATCGCAGGAGCTGACCAAGGAGAATGGCTCTTTCGAATTATCCCTTTCTCAAACATGTCGTTAACTTCAAACGTTATTTCTCCGCGTAGTGCGAATTGAGTCCTGTGCTTGGGACGCCTTATTAGAGAAAGTTTTATGCCCATTTCAAAGACTCGCTGAAACTGCATTCTTCCGGCCGGACGCGCAATGATAGTCACGAGCCCCACGGCTCAGCTGAGGCGAGGTGAGCGAGCAACCGCACCCAAACGCAGAGCGATATGACGTCACGCGGCCGTAACACGCCAAAGACCTCAGCAAAGAGGAATAAACAAACGAAGGTTGCGCTTATGTTATGAATGTGAGGGATTTGGACACTTCGCTGGGTAGTGTCCAACACGATTAAATCGGGAGGCAAGCTTCACAGATTCGCCTGGGAAGGGGAACCCTAGGGAACGTAATAGACGTTCGCAACCCCCTGACCAGCCCTCCCAAAAAACGAATGGGGAGTGTAAGAAAAAAAACACGAATCCGGCAAACGAGCAAGAGGTGTGATTGAAGACAGCTCTTTCCACCTCAACGCCCCGGAAAACGCTGTCAATAGTCATAAGGTTTCTATTTTAATAGAACACGGCGCGCTCACTGTATCAGTCGAAAGAGAGGGTACGTCAAGGAACCTAATTTTGGACACAGGCTCCACCATCTTGATACTCCAATCCGGCCTGTCGAGAAGTGACATACACGTTACCGCCGTTGAAACTTATGGAATGACGGGGGATATTCAAGACATTACAGGGCAACAGTCAGTTACTTTTAGGCTGAACGGAAGGGAGTTCACGCACTCCTTAGTATGCCTACTCCGTACCAAAGCAGCTGGCTTACTGGGCACCAATTATTTGGACAGACTAGGCGCCATAGTAGATTTTGAGTGTGGTGAGCTATCGCTCACCAGCGTCGACAAGATGCTCCGTGTGTGTAACATACCAGTGAAGAGGCACGCGACACACACTTATTTCCCGATGGTAAAGCAGGCCGTAACCCTCGCCCCGTATAAAAACAGGCGCGGCGAATGGACGAACAGCTCGCAGCCAGCCCCTGCTCTGAGGCAACTACCTCAAAAGAGGAAGTTTGGATTGTAAAGGATGTGGAAAACGTCACAGTGCCACCCAGATGCCAGCAGATAATTGTAAGACAATTGGATTGAGATAAAAATCAGAATCCCCTCCTTTAGTCTGCATCGAACCAGCAAAAATCCCGATCGAAGATATACTCCCTGCCCACGGATTATCACGAGTTATGACAATGGCGAACGAACCCCCTCGTGTGACGTCATCGCATAGCATCAATATAACTAGAACGCGGAACAGCCAGCTGGTGGTTATTGTCGCCAACATTAGCGATGAACAGCTAATTATCCCTAAGGCAACAGTTCGCGGCGTGGTCGAAGAAATAACTGAGGAACTTGTAGACAGAATTAAGCAAACGGACTACCCAATATCCGACCCATTGAATGACAGAGGTAAAAGAGAAATGAGCTTCTGTACAAGGAATTGGTGCATGGTAAGTTAGACCATCTGCCCATGAAAGAGAGCTAGCTGATAGAACCCGTATTATTGAAGTATGATTATTTGTTCGATGATGATAAAATGAATTACTTTAAAAGGACGAGCGTGATGGAACATGAAATACCGCTAAACGACACGTGACCGATACGGAAACCCAATACCGAGTCCCCTATGCAGCGAAGGAGGAAATGCAGACGCAAGTGGAAAACATGCTAGACAGAGGCTTGATCCGGGAAAGCCGATTCCGTTGGTAAGCACCTGCAATATTGGTCCCCCAAAAAACCTAGACGGAAAGCCGAAATTTAGATTTTGCGTAGATTTACGACCCCTATATTCCGTCATGAAATTTGACTCCTACCCCCTGCCGTAATTGAAGAAACGAGCTCCACGCGTTATGGCTCCAAATATTATAGCGTTATTTACTGCTTTCAAGGGTTTTGGCAAATAAGCATACGTGAGGATCATAGAGAACGTACAGGCTTCACAGTCACGTTGAGACACTACGAATTCAACAAAGTACCTTTTGGATTATGGAATAGTCCATCGAGTTTTCAGCGACTCATGGATATAGTCCTGAAAAATTTAGTGGTTATTTACTGTTACGTTTATCTTGACGTAATATTCTCCCAGACAGAGCAAGAACTTCACACAGAGACTGGAGAATATACTCCGTCGCTTCGACAGGGTCAACCTGCAACTAAACCCAAATAAGTGCGTAATCGCACAACCGCAAGTAAATTACCTAGGGCACGTGCTTTCCGAAAAGGGAGTTTCAGCATCACCCGATAAGGTAAAGGCCGTGAGGGTTTGCCCCACTTCCAAGAACGTTAAAGAAGTTCGCGCATTTTTGGGCCTAGCCTCATTCTATGTCAGGCTAGTACAAGATTTCGCTACTATAGCGAAACCCCTTACGGAGTTGACAAAGAAGGACCGCCCGTTTTTGTGGGGTTCTAGTCAACAGAAAGCCTTTCACAGCATTAAGGATAAATTGTGTACAATGCCCGTGTTGGCATACCCTAATTTTGAGTTACGGTTTATCGTCACTACTGATGCCTCAAAGATAGCAGTCCCCCCAATTTTGTCTCAAGAACAAAATGGCGTACAGCGGCCTATCCCTTACGCAAGTAGGCAAATGAACAAGGCCGAGCAGGCCTATACAGCTTCCGAAGCGGAACTACTTGCGCTCGTGTGGGCAACAAAATACTTTCGTTGTTTCCTCTATGGAAAAGAGTTTTTGGTCAGAACCGACCACGCATCCCTGTCATATCTGCGAACTTTCGCAGATGCCAATTCCCGATTGATGCGAAGGAGCCTTAGGCTTTCCGAATTTGATCTCGTTGTAGAACATAGGCCAGGGATCAAAATTAATATGTCGACGCACTAAGCCGACATGTGGTCGCTATAATGCAAGACGGCCTCCCCAACAAGGAAGAAATCCTAGCTGAACAAAGAAAAGACCCATTTTGTAACACATGAAAACCGGGAACTCACTCTAGCAAGTCTGTATATTTTTTGGACGACGACGGAGTCTTATATAAGCGCCGGTCATAAACATAAGTTAGTAGTGCCTAATCTCTAGTCGAAGATATTATTAAAGCAAATCATGACCCAATCTACGTTGCACATCCCAGCACAAAGAGGACGGTTGACCTTATCTCCCTTAGTTACTGGTGGCCTAGAATGAGGAAGACAGTGGAAGATTTCATAAGTGTGACCCAAGTCAGAGGCGAAAGAAGGAAAGAGAGTTTGTGGTGCCGTTAGGAAAAACGGAGGAACCTTCATCCCCTTTCGAAGTCAATCTGTGGATATCACGGGTCCGTATTTGGTCACACCGAGTAAAAACAAGTACCTGTTGACCTTTATAGAGCACTTTTCCAAATGGGTCGAGCCTCCTTGATCCCTTACATCACCGCAGAGACCTGTGCAATAGTGTCCTCCTCTCAGATCCTTACTCTGGCACAGGATCCACTTTATTAACAGACCAGAGCAGATCATTTATATCCGCATTCTTAAGGAAAATTGCAAATATTGGGAATCAGGAAAGTAAACACTTAGAGCTTTCATCCTTCCTCAAATGGCGTGGTCGAGATGTGGTACAGAAGTCTACATTCGGGCCTATCTTATTCTGTTGATGCCGCGATTACAACTGGGACCATCTAGTGCCATTTTTTAAATGGCATACCGTTCGACGCTTAATACAACTACATATCAATGACTTGAAAGCTAAAGTCCTAAAAGGAAATTCTAACCACGATTCCCGACTAGAAAACCTGAAATCTAGTCAAAGACATGCCTATAAGTTATTGAAGAAAAGCTAACAAAAACTCCCATCTGAAGAACAAACGTTTGTATGACAGGAAAGCAAAATACAGGAGATTTCAAACAGGTACCATAGTCTACATCTATAACCACGCCAAAAAGCCCGGGAAATGTTTTAAATTTCACAAATACTGGACTGGCCCGTTTCAAATTACCGCTTAAATTTTTTATTTAAACTACGAAATAATTAGCATTAACAACAAAATCCAGGTTGTGCATGTTAACAGGCTAAAGACAGCCTATAACCCCCGAAACTTGGAAACCGAAACAAAAACCGGAAAATAAAAAAATCCGAACAGAAAATAAGATAGCTAAATCGAAAAAATTAGAGCAATACGAAGTACAAATTGGTTCCCATCCTCTACTGAAAAAAGACCCCCAGGAAAGACTCGAACCTAGAACCACGCCAAGTCTAACTCCCGGTACCCCAGACTCTCTACAACAAGCAGTTGATACGCCGTATTTCGAACGCGCAGATCCAAACTTCGAACGGCCTAGAACACCGCGATCGAGTTGCGAACTACAGGCCGTACTGCCGGAACCACCCGTCACCAAGTCGCAAACCAGAGTCCAAACCCAGGACCGTAATGTAGCAGACTCACGCTGTACTGCACGCGCGATTTAGGACGCCGCCTACTTATGTTAAATATTCGTTCAGTTGATTCGCAGCTCTTCACTCGCAGCCGTGCTTCACTCTTGAGATAACTGATAACAGTCAGCTAATCAGTACGACACTAGTCCAAGTAAGATTAACCTGTATAGCCTAGAACCGATCCAAAGACCTCTCACTATGTTACATTCTTATCTGCGTAAGATAGCCACGAGTATAGAAATTCTCATTGTTACAGGATGCCTACTCAGCATAACAACTGCAGGCCCGTCCGCCCAACCTTTGAACGGAAGTGTTGTGTTTCTGAAAGAAACAGATATTTTTCTTACTGACGACTCTTGGCGCATCGCAATTTGCTAGCAGTAGAGCAGATGGGCTAGCAGTAGAGCAGCGTAGAAAAGATTTTACTTTTACCTCCGAACTCCAGTCAATTGAAACACCCCTGACAACACTTGAATCGAAATTACATAGTTTTAATCAAATTAGACCTAAACTAAGACCCTCGTCCTGGCCTACTTAACTTAGGATGTACCATGTTGAAAGCACTATTTGGCACTGCCGAAGTTTCTGACGTTACCCAATTACATGACCTATTTGATGAATTACAGTCTAATCAGCAGAATAACGTTCACTCTATCGACAACCAGATTACCTATATTAAAAAACTAGACTCTGATACTTCCGAAAATGCTGAATTAATAGCAAACTTGTCAAGCGTTATTAGAGATAACATAATTAGGTCACACGACAGATTTATACAAATCACTAAAAGTTTGTTATGGCTTAATTTGAGTGTATGAACAAAGAGAGCTTTTCACGATAATTTGCCAACTTGAATTATCTATTCTACAGCTTACTCAACGACATGACGAACTGACAAACGCCTTACACTACGTAGTTATGGGAAGTTTACCAGCAAACTTAATAAACCCCACTACAATATACAATATTTTGAAAAATGTATCATTCAACCTACCAGAAAATTATGAGCTTATTGCAGGGACTAAAGGCGAGAACATTCATTTTTACTATAAGTTTGTAAAGGTTGCAGCTATAGCAAATAGCCACTACATCAAAATTATTCTAAATGTGCCAATGAAAACAGCTCGTCGCCATTTTGTTTTACACAGAATACTAACTTTGCCTACAATAATTGCTAACGAGACATTTGTTCAGTATTTACATGTGTTTCCATATTTTGGCATTGATAATATTCAGCACTACACTTTATTTACTCAAGCAGAATTGAGCTACTGCAATATAAACAGTATTTCTATATGTCCAGCCCACATACCAATATTTAACATCCGCCTAATAAGTTGCGAATCCAGCTTATTTTTCTAGGCAGCTGATAGTCGTAACCTATGTCAAAGAAAAATGTTACTGAAGCATACAACTCCACTTCTACATCGGTGTGGGTCTTCATGGACATTTCACCTCACCGGAAATCAACTGACCAATTTACGTTGTCATACCAACACTTCCACTACCTCTACGAAAACAATGCAAGGAAACGGGATTATTTTTTATGTGTCAGCTTCTTTACTTACCACAGATCAATTCCAAACGCCACCAGAAATATTGGGTACCTCACAATTTACACTTGACGCTATAGGAATATTTGTACCGGATCGAGTCCCCATCGCCACGAACCACGAAATACAAGATCCCCAAGAAGCAATCCCCTCAGAAGTCCAAAGCCTCAGCGACATAACGTCCCGACTCGCAACGCCCCGCAGAGTTGTTCATATGCACTCCCTTCTCAGCACGAGTCGAACCTTGGACCGCCATGAACAACGATCCAACTGGCATCTAATCACACTTATATCGCTTGGTATAATAATCGTTCTAACTTTCCTTGGTTATTTCCTAAAAACCTGTCAGAATAAACTGTCTTCATATAGCCTAGCTAGAAGAAACACTCCGAAACAAGACGCACACGAACCCAGTACTGCCGCATATGTTCCAGACACAGTGCACAGCGCAAATGCTTTCAACAGCGACAACCGCGAAAAGAATGTGGTATTCAGTGCCTACCCTCTCACAAGAGCATGAGATAAGCTTGGCTACTGTATGCAAGATGCACGCAGCAGCCTGCATCCCAGACGTAAACAGCCTGCAAGACGCAACATCAGCACTTTTCTGCATAACTCGAAAACCGCTGGCACCAATGTACAGTCCACTCCAGAAATGTACACCCACATTCGGTGAAAACTATGTATTTTCAATTCATGAGTGCATGAAATGCACCGCCCAGATTATTGTAATCCTGACCTTTCTTATTATTTTATGTTAAACATTTAATGTTGCAACTACGTAAGTACCGATTTTGTTAACAATTATGTATGTATTATTTTTTTACTACTTGGGTATAATTGTGTATGCTATTGTTATTATTTTGTTTTAGCTTTTCTTGCATCATGCAATTCGTTACAGAGTTAAATGCGCTAATTTTCAAAGATTTAGCCCGAAAGAATTTCGACCCAAATCATTGTATACAGATGGGAGAGTGCAACGAACGCATAATTTATATGCATAGATTGTAAAATTTTTATTTTATAGTTACACTGAAACAGTGCACAGCTACCAGTGTTAACTTCAAAAGTGCTTAGTTGACAGTTCAGTGCACTTCGAAAAATGTGCAAGTTAAGACAAACTGACAGAGCCTTTGAACTGTCACTACCGTTAGTTCACTGCATCTAAAAGTATTTGCTACTCAGCGCCCTTACTCTAAATAACCTTCTTCAAACATGTTAACGTCCTCATTCTCGTTATTTTATTCGTCGTATCTACGTTAAAATTACATATAATTGTGGAGAGAAGTTCTGACTTCGAAAACTGTGAAATAATTTTACTATGTGTGTGGGAAAGCTGCTGCTGCTGTTTATTCAAGGTGAGTTGAGCTGAATATATTTAGAAAAGGTTTTAATATTATCTCAACGCGAGTTGAGCAAGTTTCGATCTACAGTAATTAATTTAAACTATTCCAAATTCCAAATTATAACGGGTTATATAGAGAAGACAAAGTAATTATTTTTGTAACGATTAAACTTGAAAATTTCCCTTTATTATATCACTTATGTAAATTGTTGACTTTATTAGAGTTTTATTTTATTTCCAAATTAAACAACTTAACTTAATATTAATTAATGTTTGTGATTGACATTTATACAACGATTTAATTGTGATATTCCTAAGACTTTGGCAAGTTGACCGCGACTAGAAATTGCAGTAGTTAATTTCTTCTTGAGCTACAAAGTGATAGTTTAGTAGATTTCTATTACCTTGTAAACCCTAAAATCTACTTGGTGGCAATCTACCTGATATCCGAACTCCGATAATAGTGAAACTACAGAAACCACGTCATCTCGATCACAGTGTCCCCATAGACAGACACAAAGTAACAGCTAGGCTACCACTGGGAGCACTACACTTGTTTTTCCCTTCCTGGAATTTTCATAATATCTCACACCTAGCCCTCTACGCTCATTTTTTTTACAAATGATGTGAATCTGGTATTGATCGGCCAGTAAGGAAGGGCGCTTTACTTGGGGAAAAAATAACCTCACGGCAGTATCTATTTTCTATTCGAGGAATATTTATGAAACTCCACACGTAGCACTGTATGCGCATTGCTTACAAGCAGTACCATTTTCTGCGATCATTCAGTAACAACGGGAACTTTATTTGTTGAACAAAGAATATTCACGGCAGTATAATGGCTTCGATTCGAGGGATCTTCCTGAAATTCCATTCCTGTCACTACTCGCGCATTGCCTACGCGGACAAAACGTCTTACTTTGTCATCGACCACAATAAAGAACACATTATTTTAGGGAAATATTTCGGATTTATTTCGATAGAACTTTCGGAAACTCCACACCAAAAATTCTACGTGCATTCTTTGTAAACTACTTGTGTTGAATTGCAGTTGGCCAATAATGAAGGGCACTTTACTTGTAGAAGAAAATACCTTCACAGCAACGTCTCGGCTTCCATGGGAGGGTTTTTTTAAAATCAAAGTCCACACCTAACACTCCACGCTTATTGCCAACAACCGATGTCAGTTTGTTTGCAGTCGGCCAATAATGAAGGATTCTTTATTTGCGTAACACAGTACCTTCACTGCAATATCTCGGCGTAAATTCCAGGGAATTTCCTTAAATGCCCCATGTAACACTCCATGCGAATTGCCTACAAATTGCGTCAGTTTGTTAGCGCCGGTCAAAAATAAAAGACATTTTACAGGGAGAACAATGTACCTTCAAGGTAATGTGTTGGCTTTCTTTCGAGAGAGTATGCTGGAACTTCACTAATATCACAATGGGTACAGTGCCTATAAACTCTGTGATCTTGGTTGAAATAGGCCGATAAGTAGGGGCGGTTTACATGGAAAACACATTAACTTCACAGCATTATCTCAACTTCCATTCGAAGGAATTTCCTGAAAACCCCAAATCTTTCACTCCAATTTTATTGCCTAGAAACTATGTCAGTTTGGTTGACATCGGCCATTAACCAATGGCAGGTATTCTGTGTCACATACATTCATGAGAGAGGCACGGAGCTGCGCTGTTACAGTTTCATATTCATAAGCATACGTCTACAGGCGTGTTGTGTTATAAATTTTTATTCCTTTTCATTATCCATTTGTATTTAGCGCTTTTAAAAGTGCATGTGGTTATTTTATTTTACATACATTCATTAGAGAGCATTCGTTAAGGAATACATTCTCCACACATTTAACCATATGTTGTTTCTTATGAGTGGATCACATGAAACACTGTTTTGCCGGCTTTTGTTTTGCATTTTTATTATCACCTAATAACGTTTGATCTCTTATTTACCTGCCATTTACTATAAATTTTACATTATCTTTTGTCACATTTTATTACTGATCTACAATTAAAGCTTGGATTTGCGTCACCTCCGCGCAACGAAACAAATATTGCTATATGTTCTGTACTCTTGTCTTGCTGCAGGGACCTCATAGATGTAGTGCGTTTACAAGTATGGTATTACGGTGTGTTCTTGTATTTTATTTCGCATACATTCAGGTTAATATATATATTTTTTTACACTTGCATACAATACTGTTCTTTTTTAATGTACGATTATTTGACATAAGAGTTGAGTGAAGTAATGAAGATAGTACTGTTACTATAACCGACCAGTTCTCACAGTCGGGAGCACGAACTCCACCCAGGGAATATAACGCGTGATGGTCACAGGAAACGCTAAGTGTCTACCAACTATATTCCAAGTAGGATATTTGTGGCTAGATAATCTTCCAAGGTTTAATTCTTACAGTTCTTTACAATTGATACATTTAAGGTTCACATTCCATTTAATTGTGCCCGGCGCTGTTAAAAATCTTATCAATAATTACTCCCATTTATATTTGTCACTATATCGCTCTCAACTCCTTCACACGAGTGTCATCCAACAAGTGTCCCGGAACCCATTTCTTGGGCTAGCTTTTCGGCCACCTACCTGATCACGCATAAATAGCTGTCCAATTGATTTGTGACGAAAAGCTTCAAAGATGTATTGTACACAAGGGTTCAAAGGGGCGATACGGTCACAACCCCAGTTAAGAGCAGGCCGCATCCCTTCTCATGGCAACCAATGTCATAAACTTAATACAAGTAACCTTGAAGTTTGCACGTTCACAATGTACCGATATGTTCTATAGAAAGCGGAATTCTATTGCTCGAGTCCTAAATTGTTACTTTATTCTTCTTCCGATTTGTAAATTTGCCTGTCTCTCCACCGAGCATATTTCTGTTCTTGGTTCGAACCAGGATCGTCGGTAACAACGTCTCCCCTTGAATATAAATTTTGAAGTTACGTAGTAAGCTGATAAAATTTAATTGAATGCCATTCAAATTACATCAAGCATGATAAACAAATTGCAAAACACAGTGCCTTTGAACATTCAGCACCTTATAACTTTTTACAAACCTAGTCTACCTGTAATAACAACACATTCAGTAATTAGATATTAACAATAAAAAACTTGAAAATTTGTACACTTGTAGGATTAACCTACATCGTACTAAGATAATTATAAGTGAGTAAAAAACACAAATATTGCATTACTACTGCACAAATAAAGCCCAAAATATGAACAGTAATAATAAATCAATGTTAATATACTGCTAGAAATATTTAATATCACAAGAGTCATTCCCCTTTCTTTACATCAGAAAACTGAACTGCTTATTCATTAACTCCTAACTTTACTCTCTTGCAGTCCACAGTCCCTGTCTGTACAACAGTTATATCACATACATTCATAAAACTATTGCATTTACCGGCTATGTTTATCTGTTGTGTTTGCTAAGGAGAGGGGACTAAGTTTTGTAAATAACACAAATCTCCACAACCTTAATTGCTGCCTACCGCATTAAATGTTTCTTCTTCTAGGTAAGTTTTCAGAGCCCTTTTATTGAATTCTCCTCTAACCTTCCCACTGGTTGTTGATATCTCATATGTGGATGGTGGTATCACACTAGTAATTATATATGGGCCTTCATACGAATGGATAAACTTAGCCGTTACACCGACTGCTGCATCTGAAGCTGGTTGTGCCTTCACAAGAACCTTGTTGTTCACCTTAGGTTCCCATGTCTTGTTTCCCGTCTTTCGCCGTTCCCTTCGGTCCCTTGTTTTCTTCCTCATCCTTGCATATGCTTTCATGACCTTATCACCTACTATTTTTGGTTCCGGTAGATTTTCCGTTGATTTTGTAAGGATCTTTTCAAATAAGTTTGGCTTCTTGGCCTCCAACAACAATTCGACAAGTGTGAAGCCGGTTGAGTCCGCTACTGTGGTGTTCAACCATTCCTCTATCTTAGGGAGTAGTTCTGCCCATTTTCTATGGTTTTGGCTACAGTAAATTTTACAAATTGTGTGTAATCTTTTGGGTATTTCCCCGGCGTATGATTATTGAATGCCAGACGTATACGTCTGGCATTCAATAATCAGACGCCGGGGAAATACCCAAAAGATTACACACAATATTCAAAACACGGCGAAAGTTTGAAATCAAGAAATTTTACAACATTTGGAAATTTCGCGCAT
>Ga0268261_10000502_pt1 | contig 24715 bp, 17 predicted proteins | sample TergutNc150P1_FD_190353 | JGI IMG/M metagenome (GOLD analysis project Ga0268261, IMG submission 190353) | Nasutitermes corniger P1 segment gut microbial community from laboratory colony in Florida, USA - Nc150 P1 (SPAdes) (version 2) | ecosystem: Host-associated > Arthropoda: Insects >...
ATGCATTTCAATAATCATGTGTCATATGTGTAGGATTGTAGGTTCTCATAGCAGTACTTTGAAGATGTTATGCCATGTAGTCTGGTAGAAATTTTCAGTAAATCTTCATTTAATGTTGGTCTTATATCCTTGAAAATCACAACATAGAGTAAGACAACATAGAATGGAGCATTTTTTCCCATAAGAATTATCAACAAGATAGGCAGTGTATGTATAAATTTAACATTGAAGCGTGTTTGCAAAACCAGTGTTCATGGAAAAGCAATAATTATCACATATTCTTATTGTGTGTCCATAGCTTTAGTTATGCTGCATGCAAAGCACATGCACCACATTGTCATCTGTGGCCTGTCTGGCTGTACCATACTTTTGGGTGTTATCTCTTAAATGGCACAACTTTCAGAAGAAAGTTTTTGAACATAAAATATGTGTTTTGGTTTTCTCTACAACTTTCATCTGAAGTAGTTCTCATTCTAAGAAGAATTCAATGAGATGTTATAAGTGTATGTAGCTCCTTATGTAAAATACCCATTATTCTTATCAGGTTTTAATAAAACTTGAATTCATGCAAATTTTTAAAAAAGTCTCTCTTATCAAATTTCATGAAAAAATATCCAGTGGGAGCTGAGTTGTTCCATGCAGATGGACAGACAAATGGACAGGCAGACAGACATGACAGACCTAATACTTGTTTTTCACAATTTTGCGAACACATGTAAAGATGTCCCATTGTCTGGCTGTTGAATATCCCACTAGCTGTCAGCAAAAATAACAGTAATCTTAGTCAGGACAACATTAATTTAATCTTTGGTCACAGAAATTTGTCAACATTGAAGTAAAAGAACATTGTATGAGGCAACATTAAACAAGGACTGCCTGTACTGACATTCCAGGGTAACATCAGTAACTTTCTTCCAGGGTACATGTCATTGTATCCTATAATACAATTAACTTGAACTTGATTTCTTTTGGTACCGGCACATTATTAATTCAGTTTCCTTTTTATTGTGTACTAGGCATTAATACAGCAATTTATTCTGCATTTTGTAGAAGATAAATCCCTGCCCCTTTGGTGGGGTTTAGTACTGGTGTTTATTCTTTTCTGGAGCCAGCTTCTGCGAAACTATTGTTTTGGAGCAGGATATGTTATGGGATTACATACAGGTATGAATATAGTTCTGAATATGCTTCCATTTTTGAAGAAAGAAAATAAGGCTATGAGATCTCATGCTGTCTGTATGTTCCCCATTTCTACTTTTGAACCAGCAGAAAAATTTTCACATAATTTGGTATAAGTGTTATATGATTTGCAGCCATCCCAGCATCATTCACTGTAATGTCCTGCAATTTGTAGCAACAAATGTTGATGTGTCACTATCATTCATAGTACCTAATTTCACTTATTTTACTGTGATTCTCTCTTATACATTGCAGAACTTGAAGTACACACTGAAACCATTATTTCACTGAATATGCATGCTCAGACCTTGAAAAGTTCTGGAAAAACAGCAACATTTAAACTAAAATGCTAAACCTGATTGAATAGCATTATGCACTGTATGGCTGCTGTCTAGATATAAGCTGTGATCTGTACTACTGTCACCACTCTGACTGCTAACATACGTAATGTCATAGTAGCTTTAGTTTTTTATGTGCAGTGGCACCAGTTTTTAATGTTCTTGGTTGAACATGTTTCCTCCTTCAGTTTTCAGTTTCAGTGATCTAAAGTCAATAGAATCAGTGTTAGAGTTTAAGATTTTCCTCACTTTATTGTACAAATCAGTTACTTCCTGAAGAAATTTTAAGTGGAGTTTTAATGTATATGAATTCACTTTACTGTTGCACAACTATATGGGTAATGTTAGGATACAATTGTGTGTTTTTCTGCAGCCATTAGGGTTCAAGGTGCAGTGCAGCATCTTATCTATAAGAAGATGCTTTTGTTGCGCAGTGGAGGAGAGAAAATTCTTGGTCAAGTTCTTACGTTTTGCACAAATGAACAGGAACGTTTATTTGAAGCTTGCCACATGGGTATCCTGCTGCTTGGTAAGTGAGCTGTTTATATATATACATACAATTTGGAAAATTAACTGGCTTCATTGCACAATATTTTCAACATAAGGGGTTTTTCACATATGCATTACACCCTATGTGAGGTCATTAGTGTTGTTAGCAGTGCTTATGTTAGCTTCATATAGTCATCATTATAAATTTGTCCACTACATACATTAAGATATATTAAAACTAAATAGTTTATTTTCAAAAAAAGCATGAGTCATTAATTGGAGAAATTCACAATAGTATGGATTTGTGTCCCTCAAACTAGTGTCTTATATCTGTATGTGGCTTGAGTTGAGTGGTCTGTCTGTTAAATGCAGATGGGTATTCTCATATACTCATTCTGGGAAAGGTTAAATTCAGTGAGGGATTTTGGTGTTTGCTGTACAGTTTGTTTCCAGTGACACATGCCCTTTTTGGAAAATGATTCAATTGGCTTTATGAAAATTACTTGATACTGTCTTGTGAATCCTGTGAAACCTAGGTCACACTATAATTTTCACTGTAACTAGGTTACCATTCTTTCAAAATTCAGATTTGCCTATGACGCTTTTCATTTACAGTCATGCGTCACTTAACGACAGGGATACATTCTGAGAAATGCCCTGTTAGGCGATTTCATTGTTGTGTAAACATCATAGAGTGTACTTACACAAACCTACATAGAATAGCCTACTATACATCTAGTCTATATGGTATAGCCTATTGCTCATAGGCTACAAACCTGTACAGTATGTTACTGTACTGAATACTGTAGGCAATTGTAACACAATGGTAAGTATTACAATATTATATTGTAATATTATAATCTTATGGGACGACCGTCTATATGTGGTCCATTGGTCCATCGTTGATTGAATGTCTTTGTGCGGCACATGACTGTACATGGTATGTTATTGTGTTCAGGCATGACCTGGATGGAGACTTCATGCCTGGAAGTGCCAGCTTTAAATCTTAACGGTGCCAAAGCACCATTTTAGTAACTTGAATAACTTGAAATTGAAACCTGAAATTCACCATTTTAGGTTGTAAGAGTTGATCTTATTATATGGGTAAACAGTTATAACACTTCATAAGAATATCAAATTTAGGGAAAGACTTCTCTTCATGTCTTCCTTGGATGTGAAGTTCACTTATAATGCCAACAGATGTTATGTACTGTAAAATACAGCAGATTTTATGAAAACTGAAATGTCTGAATAAAAAAGAGACTTTTTTTTTTGTCATGTCATTTATAGAGGAATAATTCAGATGCAGCTAAGCTGTTGCGGGATATTACATTCCTGTATTATGAATTGTGGTAGTAGTTTGAGGTTTTGTGTTTTCGAGTGTGGTTGCTAGCTTTTCAGCTGGTGTTACATAATTTTGTTGCTCCAGATATTTAATATTTTCCAAAAATGATACACTGTCATGATGCAAAAGTTGTCTAGCATCAGCTTCTTTGTTTTAACTCCCCACTGGTTTTATTTCATCTCTTGTGTTATTCATGTATCATATATGATATGACAGCACTTATTCAGCCTAATCTAATATTTGGTCTGCGATTCATATTGCATGATACACTTCTATGTTGTATAATTTGTACTAATATAATTGGATCTTCATGGTATGTTATTCTACCAAACAGAAGTAGTGTAATGCTTATTCAAAATTCAGTAGGAAGTCTCTTATAAACCTTGTACCTTTATGCCCTTTGCTCTTTTATTCCAAGTTCCTTTCCCATTCTTTAACTCCTCCATCCTACCTTAATTTCTCTCCCCCATCCTTTTTCCCTCCCTATATGTTTAAAACATTTCACTAAGCTCCAGTATTCTTTATCCAGTTTTTACCTGCATCTCCTTTCATGCTTTTCCAGTCATGTTGTTTTGTCCATCCAAGTGTCAGTTCTTTCTGCATTCTTTTGTGTTTCTCCCTTACCATAAAACAATTTGGGTAAATATTGCTGGCTCTTTGAGAGGTAATTCCATCTTTCACATTATAACAGTGTCATTATGACCTAGGAACAGAAATGGCCTAATGTGCATATTTTTGTGTTGTGTTTGCCAGGTTTTGGGGAAATAACAGTATGGAACTTAGGTTCCCATTTGGATATTTCCCTTTGAATACTGAAACATAAACCATGTAGACAGCCTTAACATATGATTTTTAAGAGCGAGTAAATGGATGCCCTTTATTGTAACCCAAATAAATTCATGCTGATTTTATAACATTATGTTTGCTTCTGGTTCTTTTAATACAGGCACTCCTGTGATGTTTGTCATGTGTTTAACATACTCACTTTTGGTACTGGGTCCATGGGCACTTGTTGGGAACATTGTTATCCTCCTCTTCTACCCTGTTATGGTGAGTATTGTTGTATTTCTTGCCAAGTACATACATTTAGATTGTCAAGAATTACATGGTTTTAATTGTACTGAAGAAAAAAGTGAAAACAGCACTTTAAATGGTCGTAATCAGTTACAGTCCTTGATGAAAATAATTATGTATCCTGTCTCCATTTGTAGCTATAGCTGTGGATAAGTATGTACATAGCTAAACACGTTTGAATTTTGTGCTGAGGAGAAGAGTGGCTTTTCTTATAACTTGTACAGTTGTAGTATCCTTGTGTGAAAGCAAAAATAATAAATTCCAGAGAGTTATAATAGCAAGGAAGGGTTAATTGAAAATGATTTGAAGCCCTTGCAGTGACTGTATCCAACAGTCTTTCTTGGATGATTGGCTGTGGAAGTTTGGGGTTTATATCCATTGTGTCAGAGACTGTCTTTGTCCCCATCATGAGGAACTGATGTTTTGTATTGTATTTACCAACAGTGTTATACTTATTTATGTCCTGATTATTGACATATGCATTTCGATGCTTGTCTGTGACATCATCATCATATGCTAATATGTGGTTAATTGTAAATGTGTCTTACAATATACATTATCATTTGACATTTAAAATTCTCATGTGTTACAATATGAGGGTAGAATTTTATATATTTCTTGTATCACAAAAATTTTAGGATTACAAATTTTAAAAATTCTAAGTTTTGAAATGTTAGCGCTACCATAAATGCATTCTAATCCTCCTTCTCTGGTATGAGGGGCGGCCGATAAGTAATGCACACAGTGAAATATCTAGAAAAAGAAACCCTGTATTTAAACAAACGAAAGTAGGAAGTAAAATACAATATTTTAGCTACAAATTGACATACTTATTTTTCGACATAGTCGCCTTGTCGTTCAATACATTTTTCCCAACGTAAAACAAGTTTACGCATGCCGTCAATGAAGAATGCAGGAGTTCTTTGTTTGATCCACGATGTCACAGCTTGCTTCGCTTCATCATCTGAGGTGAAATGAGTCCCCTTGAGATCCCTCTTGAGGTGAGGAAAGAAATGGAAATCGCTTGGCGCCAAGTCAGGGCTGTAGGGCGGATGGGAGAGATCCTCAAACTTCAGCGTCTCCAGAGCATCAATTGTTGCGCGAGTAGTGTGCGGTCTTACATTGTCCTGCAGCAACAAAATCGGCGATGTTGACCGCCTAACTCGACACACCCTCCGCCGTAGGTTTTTTGTTGTTTCAATGTACCGAGCTGAATTGACAGTATTCCCAGCTTCCAAAAATTCTGTCATGTAAACTCTTTGTGAGTCCCTAAAAACAGTCAAAAGAATCTTGCCGGTAGATGGCACTGTTTTGAATTTTTTCGGGCGAGGAGATGAAGTGTGCCTGTATTGCATGCTCAGTCGTTTTCCTTCAGGGTCAAAATGATGAATCCATGACTCATCCCCAATAACAATATTCAAAAGAAAGTGATCTCCCTCTTTGCGATAGCGCTTCAAAAGTTCTTCACAAATTTGAACACGTTTTTGTTTCTTTTCCAGCATCAACATGCATGGGACCCATCGAGAACAGACTTTTGTGTAGTCAAGTAAACTGATGATATAGCCCACTCTTTCTTTAGACATTCCTAGCCTACCTGCTGTCTGCTTCTGGGTGATATAGCGGTCATGCTTGATCAGTTCATCAACCTGTTTTTGATGCTTGTCATCTGTCACGGAAACCGGCCTTCCACTGCGAGGTTGGTCAACAATATTGGCACGACCTGGTTCACGTTCACGAAATTTAATGGCCCAACGATTTACTGTAGTTCTGTTAACATTGTTTTCACCATACACAGCCTGTAAACGGCGATGAATTTCAGCTGGCGTTACATTTTCAGCACTTAAAAATTCAGTCACCGCACGTTGCTTCACTCTCGTTGACATACCACCATAACACGACTCCATGTTAACATGCACTGTTTTAGAACCGGTGTAGAGAAAGGAATGAAACTTTGCACCGCTGTGCAGGAGGGTTGTGGCTACAAGGACACACTGTGCATGCATCGCTGCTTTGCTCCGTCGGCAAAATATTTCACCGCGTGCATTACTTATCAGCCGCCCCTCGTACTGTACCCTAATTCATGCATGGACAGCCTTATAATCTGTGTTCATTCATTGGTTCCTTCAGGATTTGTGTATCTAGTTCTGTGTTGTCTCACTGTCTTAATGAAGGGATTTCCCTCTTCCTTATACCTTCTGGCTGGGCAAAAGATTAGTTTAGGGTTCATATTGTCTGTTCTTAAAAGGTGTCCCAGCCATCTTACTCTTCCTGGCTTCTGCCATTCTTATTATTTCTGATTCCATGTAACTGAGTGATTTGCCACATATCATCATCATTAACTGGGCTATATATTTTCATGAGACATTAAATATATAATTGAGAAAATTTTTAACTTTACATTGTAGTAGCTGTACCAGAGCATTTTAAGCACTGAACACTAATGTGTAACTGCCAGATGTAAGTTATGCCTTCAACTGACAATATATCAGAACTGATGACACTGAGGATCATGCAGAAGTCAACATTGGAATGTGTGTGTCAATAAACAGAACATAAATCAGTGGAAGGTTGTTGGTAAATACAATATAGAATTATCCTAACCACGCAGCACGCATAACATAAAGAGGGTGATGTGATGGGTGATATATATGCATAGTCTGCTGTTGGTATACTGCTTGCTGTGTAAATTTCATTGACTAAGAAAGGGATTGAAGAATTGCGACAGGTATGGTTCATGCTGCCAGTGTTTTTGACGGAGTGGAGTCAGCCACAACACTCAGTTTCAGCAGACATTTCCGTAAATTTGGTAGCCCTCTTGCCTTATGTGTGGAACATCCTGGTTTCAAATCTGGATCCAGAAACCAGCTGTCCTGACTAATATTTTCTGTGACTTTCCCTGGGCTGCCCATTCAAATGACTTGATAGTGCTCCTGATTAGGCTATGCCCACTCCCTTCTTCTGTATGAGCTGGAAGAGCTGACTGAGTCTAGTTGCCGACTGTGGAGTGAACAACTGACAGATTGGTGTTTTATCCTGGCAAGAAGAATCCACATATCTGCAAGGAAAGGGTTTGTCACAGGAGGCCGTAGGAATTCTTGAGGGTCAGTTGGGGGCACACAGCTGACATGGTAAATGAAGGGAATGATTGCCTCAATTAGAATTCCCCCACCACTACCACCATCATTCATTGCTTACTGTTGTGTTATTGTGTGGAGGTCAATTATTTGTGGCTACTTAGTTGACTGGGTCAAGTCTTCTAAAATTACCATAGAAAATTCAGTGGACAGTCTGTTATGTATGAAGGTACAGGGTCTGGCAGAAAAACCTGATGATTTTTAAGTTGAAATAAAATGACCAGTATACTACCTTCTTGCATGAGTTTATTACTAAAATTATCTTTATCTCAAAGCATTTTAATTACAATATTTACTTCCTGAATATAGGGTCTGTAAGGTGGCGTTTCTTGTTAAAACATTCCCGCAAGCATTTCTGGAAGTTCTGCATCACTCGTTGCAGCATGTTGGGAGAAATTGCTGCCACTTCATCCCTGATGTTCTGTTTCAAATCTGCCGTTGTCCTTGGTTTCTTTTCATACACCTTGCTCTTGAGATATCCCCAGAGGAAGAAGTATTGCAACTAGGGACACTCATTCTGATGAATATTGAGGTGCCGACGAAATATAAACTGAGTCACAAGCCCGATGCTCTACAGACCAGCGCTTCATGGCATGCTTTGAGTCTTGCTAGAAGGGCGCTCAAGGACAAATTCCCCATGCTAACGGTTCCACTCACAGCTGTGTTACCAAATCGTCAGGTATTTCTGCTGGACCCTATATGTACATGTTGAGGCTCTTCCAGACTGGTCTGGAGCCCACTGAGCCTCCTATCTGATGAGTGCTGTGAGCTGTACTGATTAACCCTTATCCTGCTAACGTGGAGTATAGGGTGAGCTCCTAATAATGCCAGAAAATGGCAGATGCGATTTAACTTGGCATTTAAAGGGTTAATAAAGTGACTGGAAAATGAAACTGACCACTTACATGCATATAGTTTAGAGATAACAATGCATGGAGCCATACTTACCTTCTCCCATATGTTTTGGTGTTGTGCTTAAGTAAGCCTGGGGACAAGTTTGCCTTTTTGCTTTTACTGCTTCCTCTCACAGCCTCTCAGACTAATTATTCATTAGTCATTAGGATGATAGGACTGTGATTTGATGCTTTGTAATTTGAGTTGTGGAAATCATTGTTAAATAAGTAATAAATAAATATGAATAGGTAAAGCTCTGAAATTCATGACATTTGCTCTAACTTGGCATGATTTTGTCTAGTTGCAGTTGTGTACTGTGACCAGATAGAGGAGTGACTTTGACCAGTCCCTCCATGACCACAGTTTTTTGTTTTGCAGGGATGCATAGCAAATCTGACTTCTAAAGTACGAATTAAGACAGTGAAGGTGACAGATCAGAGAGTAGGACTCATGAGTGAGATTCTAAACAGTATTCGCCTTATCAAGATGTATGCCTGGGAAGACAGCTTTGCCAGTAAAATAGCTAGTAAGTACAGAGTACTTGCTGTACTAAATTTTATGCTAGTGCTAAGTGATGTTAATTATTTATGGACTGCTCACAGCTGTTAAATTGTTCTTTTGTTTTGTAGTGTAGTTTGTAACTGGTCTTAAGCCCCCAGTATGTGGTTGTTTTGTAGTGTAGTTTGTAACTGGTCTTAAGCCCCCAGTATGTGGTTGTTTTGTAGTGTAGTTTGTAACTGGTCTTAAGCCCCCAGTATGTGGTTGTTTTCACCATGTCTGTTCTTGCTCTCTGTTTGTAACCCATCAGCATGTCACATTTGACACTACGTAGCCTGAACAGTTGATAGAGTATTGTTAAGTTACCCGCTAAAGGATTCATTATGACATTGTGCACAGTAATTGCATTTCTCAACACCAGTTGCCCTTTAGTGTTGTGGGTGTTTGTAACATGTAGATGTATTCTGAGGGTCATTTTAGTTGCCTCTCAAAATTCGCAAGGTGGTTTTAACATTACAGCAATCTAACATTTATGAATTATGTTGTAAGTATATTAGCACTGAAGTCAAAATTGGACCCATTTCTCCTGTCCTGAAGATGTAGGCAGTATGTTCCTCTGCAATATCAGAGTCAATCTTCAGCACTACAGTCATGAACATTCACTAATAAGAAAACCTAAGAACATATATGTAATGATTGTTTGGTTCTTTTTCTGAGATATTGCAATTTGTCCATGTGATATGTCATCTTTAATTAACCCTTAACCTGCTAATGTGGAAAATATGGTGAGCTCCTAAAATGCCAGCAGATGGGAGATGGGATTTAATTTGGCATTTAAAGGGTTAAACTAAAAAGGAAGCATAACACAATATGAACTGGAACGTTGTCCAAAATGGTACATACAGTTCGTGAGATTTGAGATTTTCGCGACACTTAAAATTTGAACTACAGTCTTCCGGGCAAGTGCACTGTGTAGTCAGTTTTAAGCAGTTACAAGTATTTGAGAGGCACCTACTACCTATTGAGGCCTCTGTATTCACTTTAACCTGAAGGTGGAGGCAGCAGTGTTGTTAAATTTCATGGTAACCACCTACCAGACTACATGGTGTTTCATCTCACGGAAGACCCCAGTCTAAGTATACACCACTGTGAGAACTTAAAATCACATGAGGATATTTTGCAGATGTTATGAGGTTCTCATTGCAGTGATTGTGAAGATTGCCGTCTTCCAGGATTTTACACCACGTAGTGTGATAGGAGTGTTCCAATATTTGATAGCACTCTTTCCCACACTATGTTGCATTGGCCGCTTGGGGTTCCATGTGATGTGACAAGGGGTACCATGAGAAAATTAAGATCATACCAAAATTTTGCCATTCCCATTTCCAAATGACCCGGTAGTTTTCTTGGATGTTTCTTGTTCCCTGTTTAACTGTGTGTGCTGTCACAGACTTTCTGTGGCATTTAAATAAGGTACTAGTCAAAAATAGAGAGAGAGGAATGCTCTTGACTGCTCAACTTGACACCACACAGACAGGAAGGCCATAAATCAGAACAAGACAGGCAGTGTGTGCATAATGTAGCATTAAACCATGTTCACATAACCACTGCCATAGAAAAGCAGTAAGTATTAAATATTCCAAACATGTGTCTGTATTTTTGGCCTTACTTATCTGGCATGCAAATTATATCTTTTCTACACCGTTTTGTAGTGTCGTACTTTGCCTCTCTGGCTGACAGACTTTTAAAAATCTTCAAATATCAAATTTCATGAAAACCCATCCAGTGGGAATTGAGTTGTTCCATCCAGATGGACCGACAGACATGCTGAAACTTTTCACAATTTTGCACATGCACCTAAAAATCACATGTCTGCTTGAGCATTACATGTAGCAGTTCCTTAGTTTAAGAATAAGTCTTATTTTCTTTACTTCACTGTATTATTTTCCAGGCTTATTTTGGGTTTTGTGGCCAGAGAAGCTTGAGAAATGCTGTTTCACCTGCTGCCTCCATCATGAGGGTGGATGAATGACTCATTCATTCTTATTTTGCAGGTGTGCGAAACATGGAGAGGAAACAACTACAGACAGCAGCATTCTTACAGTCATTCAGTAATACCATTACACCTGCCATCTCTTTGTTGGCATCAATTGCTACTTTTCTTGGCTACAGGTATTGTAGTAAATGTAGAAAATCTGTACAAATCTCTTCATATTTGACACCTTCGTATAACAAAGAGAGTCTTCAATTCTTAACAAGATAAGTACATTTAAATAAGCCACAATTTCATCAAAAACAATTAAAAATCCAAAAACTTTGTCTTGTGATTTCCTGGTATGTAGGTTTTATTGCAAAAAAGCAGAAGTACCTGTTCTTCACCCAGGAGATGATTAATTTCCCTGTCAGTATCATTGCACACAGCAGTGAAAATTTAACGATGGAATAACACTGAAATTAAGAAGTTTAAATTTATTTATGCAGTAAAAGAACTGGCACTGAGGATTCAAATTACATCCCAAACCTCTGCATAAGTATTGGCACATACTGTAATAACCATAATTACAGCACAAATGGACAAGAGTGCAGACTAAACTTCATGATATCTTGCAGCGTTCGTTATTAAGTCTACAGAAGGAAATGGAAAAATGGAGCGATACTAACAGGACATTTACACACGTGTGTGTGTATATATGTGCATGCGTGCATGCATGCGCACGCAGACACACACACACACACACACACACACACACACACACACACACACACACACACACAATATAAAGTGGCCAACTAAATTTCAAAATGGTTATGTTTTTTCAGGCCCCTGTTAAGTATGCTGTGAAACTGTCAAATTTTGATGGACCTTTTAAAATTGTGTGTTAATTTTTCATGGCTGGTGTGGGGGCATGGAGTGACATGCACTGCAGTATGACTAACAGCTGCATTTCTCTGGTTGATTTATCAGTTAATGTTCACTGAATTCCTCTTTGAATCCTCTATCCAGGCAGTATGTAATAAAATATTTTATCACATTGTGTGTTATCATCTCACACTGTGCATTATTGCATGCAGCTGCATTATATTTCTTTATTTTAACATGCCCACATTTTCATAAATGTCATTGAGCATGTCATAAAAGATTCAGAATGATATGCTAAAAGATGAAACTGTATGGGAGCCCATTAACTGTTTTCAGCATCAGTGTATTACTTATCAACTTGGTAAACGTCTATGAAAGTGAAAAGTGTTATAGAAAACAAGAAACATGTGTTTTATACTGTGTACAGTTCTGCTGTTTGCATTATATTTTTTGAGCCAATGAAGTAAAAGAGCAAACATGGCATTATTACTGTTTTGTGCATACATTTTGTAACTTCTAAATATGTTAAGAGTTTGTGTCTTTTCCATGTGAGTCCATCGGCCTGTATGAGTGCCTCATTCATTCTTTGTGGTAAACTGTTTAACATAATTTTATGTTCTTTTAGAAAGTCATTTGTTTTTTTTTTATTCAGTTTGACAGGTAACAACTTGTTTGCAACAGAGGCATTTACAATATTTTCTGTATTTACTGCAATGCAGTTCACAATTGGAACCCTACCATATGCTATCAGGTGCCTTGCTGAGGCTAATGTTAGCTGTCGAAAACTTCAGGTAATTCTTCTCTGATTATTTCAGGTGATACTGATTTGGCACAACAAATGTAATTTGCTAATCAAGTGTACTTTAAGCAGTGAAAACAAGGTAAAATTGAATATCAGACATAGTCATGCACTGTAAACTGTTCTGCATGTCTTGTAGTTCATCTTGAAACCTGTATCAATTCTTATCAATCCATTCAGTCATTTCTTAATTTATTTGCCTATTCATTTGCAAGAAGTACCAAGCAAGTTGAATTGTATTTGGGAGGTGCTTGGTTTGAATCTCAGTCAGGGCACCTACTGTTCTGACTGAGATACTTGGTGAATCTCCAGGCAGATGCCACTTTAGTACTTTGTATAAGGTCACAATTGCATTCTACATGTCCGTCCTAATTTATAATTGATTATTGTCTAATAATTTGGTGCTATGTAGTTTGAGCTAGTAAACTGTACATAAATGTATGAACCTGAATGATGGTTAAATATGGTAAGAATGCGTAATTCACGTATATATGTAATGTTATAAACAACAAGATGATATAAATATGTGTTTGTTATTTTGAATAATGTTATAATTTGTTGTGTGTGATAGAAATACTCCCTAACTGCTAAATGTTTGCATGTGATATAAAGTAGTTACATTATCTCATAACCAGTAATTAGTAACAAACCCTGCAACATGTCTTAATATGCTCTTGTATTTCTGTATGTGTAGTTAGATGCCATGTAGATGTTGATGTTAAAATTCATGAGTAGTGATTTGCAGATATTGTTGATGTACATTTGCAAGAATGATCGCCTAACTTATAGTGTTTGTCACCCCTTTGGTTTCAGTGTCATTAATTTCTTAAATATGAGATTTGGTTACTTCACCATTCATATTAGCCATTTATGAATCCAAATTTCTTTTTTGTTTTAGGCATATAATTTCTTTATGTTTAAGAATAATACACAGTTTTGTTAACATGAAATTAGTTAAGTCAAAATTGTATAAGTTGAGGGAAATGTGTACATCATGTCCTTGTAATGTTAGTGTTTTTACTAGTGTTTGTGCGTGTTACATAGCAAAGTGTTATTTTTGGTTTCGCAGCCAGTGTTGTAGAGGCAAAAGAATGCATGAACAAGGACACTTGATACTGCATGAATTGAAGCAAGGCCTTTGATGTTTGAATCTTGCCAGCTAGGGGTATATCTCAGTTTCTTATTTTTTTAATGTAAATAATTCTGGTATGTGCTTTCTAACCAACTAACTGACAAACTGTCTCCACTGAGCAGAGTCCTTGCAAAAGTCATAATTGTTCAGCTAGTCAGATTTTCCATCTATTATGAAACCCAAAGGTTCATTACCGTGTTTATAAGGGCCCACTCTTTGTCTCTTTCCAGGGCCAAATTAAATCATTTTACCCCTTACATTCTACTTTTAAAGTCTATTTTAATATTATTCTTCTTTCTGTGCCAGTGTGTTCCAAGTTGTCAAATCACTGTAGGTTTTGTGACTGATCTATATGCATGCAACATTCCCTTGTTCATCACACCTCCTTTTTTATGTTCTTAGTAATACTTAATGTTGATTACAAATTCTGAAACTCCTCATTACATATCTTTTTCTTTGTCCTCTACATCCTGCATTTTAGGCACAAATATTCTACTCAAGTCCCTATCATCAAATGCCATTAGTTCACATACATGAGAGACTAAGCTTTACCACACATAACAACAGATGAAATTATGTTTTTTTTTGTGTGGCACTCAAATTAGGACTTATCCACTGTTTTATTATAATATGGCATTCCAAGAACACTGCATTTTGGAATCTGGCTCTGTCTCCATCCTTAGGTGCAAGAGAGGAGGCAAAAACATGCTCTGCTGTGCCTATTAGCTAAAGCTATTCTTTGCCATTAACTGGTTCAGTCCAGTAGCTTCCAGACTGAATTTACTTCTCCATAACAACAACACTTTATAGTCTCCTTGGGACTTTATACAGCATTCTTCCCCATTTTAAAGCAAAATTTGTTGCAGACACTCTGTTCCTTAAATTGTACAATGTTCTAGGTGCACCAAAATCACCAGTGGAACAGTACATGCTCATACTTAACAAGCTGTTACATAACATCCAATGCTATAGCCTTATTCCAAGCAGGATGTGACTCAGCAGATGCTACTCTATCTAAACATAGTGGTGGTAGTAGTTTGTGCTAGCAGCACTAGTGTCATCTCATGGTCAGGCCAGAAACTGTATGACTGTATACAAGAATTGCCACCAGTACTGGTTGAACTAAATATTCAAACTGTCTCCCATAAATGTGTAATGGATCAGATATGCATATCAGTAAATAGAGTGAATGATAAAAGTTATATGTAGGTAACTAAATTCAGTCAAAAAAGTTAGAAGTGTGCTTGTCAAAATCCCAATCAGAAAACATTAAGAAGGCACGAATTTTATACAGGCACTCCAGAAAGCTGAGGTTGCTGGTCATCTTACATACCTGGTGACTGGTAATCACATCAGAAAAAACAGAAGACAAAAGGAAGTTTATTGAGCATCTGTATAGCTAACTACACATGCCATTTATTTTGTTCACTGCTTCTTGTCTTTTTTTCTTCTTGTGCTTTCCTCACTCTGGTTATTGATCAGGAAGAAGCAAGTAGACTGCTTGCCACCGAAGCCATCTGTTGTATCTTTCTTCAAATATGTCTTGTGTGAATTTTGTTTTCACACACTCACTGTTCTGTAAATGTCCTGTAGTCTTGAAAATTTGTGTCTTGTTTTGATTGGCTTTGATTTCATGCAAGCAGTTCTAGCAGCCCTCTTGTCTGTGGATTGGCATATTTGATCCACCACAAATTTGAGGGTAGATTGTTTGAAAGCTAACTTCCTGCCAGTATTGGTATGGTAGCAGATCTTGTATGTCCTCATCCATTGGGATTGCTTCTGTGCTTACTGATGAAGATTTGCTTTTTCTGATTGGCCCATCTGAGGACAGAGACAGATCTAGTCATCAAAGTGCCACTCTTAGAATGTTTTATTCAAGTCCAGAAGGAGTGAAAGAGTAATAATCTTCTGCCATATAGGATACCTTGCTGTAAGTGAATGAGTCACACCACATGTTTGTTTGAGATACAAACTGAGGGTGAAGAAACAGTTGAGCATCTAACATATAATACAGCATAGCACAACCAAATTGCAGCACTCTGATGGGTCATATGAACACTTGATTTGCTCTAGAAATAAAAAGTGACTAATGGTGGAGGCTGTGCGCTAGCACATGAAAATTATGACTGTTTATCACATGATGAGCATATTATTATTATTATTATTATTATTATTATTATTATTATTATTATTATTATACTGTAGTAGGATATAAGGTAGAATTATAGTTTTATGTGTTTTGTCTTTAAATTGTTTAGACAGTACTTGGGAAGATGAAAAAGATTCTGTACTGATTGGCAGCAGGCATTTCATGAATTGAGTCTGTTCTTATTTTCTGTGGGAATGTTTACTCACTATGGAACTTGGGTAATGGATCTTTGTTTTATGTATACAAATCTGAGACTTGGTATCAGCAGAGTGTTTTGATTGATTGATTGATTGATTGGGTGGGTGCTGTTTAACCCTTGCACTTTACCCATTTTATGGCCAGAGGTGTATTTCCTTTCAAAAATGAGTCTCAAGCAAACCTGAATTTCAAGTTAAGCATAGTACCTTGCTCACTGGGGTTTTCTGATTATGGCTTTTTTTCAAGTCCTATGTGAAAAAATCTTTCTTAGGCTGAAAACATCGTGGTCACATATAGCACGTTAAGTTGTCACATTCTTTCATGGTAAATTTTGCAGACGCAACAGTTTACTGTTTTCTGTTTGAATATGTGACAGTGTTATGTAATTAATCCTGTCATGTTTTAAGCCATTTTCTCTTAACCTAACAGTCCCTTAACAGGATGTTTTCATACCACTTAAAAATGTTTGCTTTCTCATGGTAGCATTCTTGTTTCAAATTTGCCTCTTTAGTGTCACAGTCAGTGCCTGAGTTTTAGTGGAAGATGTTTGTCTGATTGTTATTCTGTGGCCTGTCAGATTCTTAGGAAAGACTGTTGTTAGTCAGAATATCCCAATCAGTGAATCAATCAATTAATTGGCTGTTAGTTCAATGATTGGTGTTAAGTCTGTGGCAGGAGCAGTGTTTATCTGTTTGCTACCATGGCTGCATTATATGATTGTGTGTTTGGTATTGCCGTGATAAGTGGGTCCTTGTCACCACAGCATGGCATGTCCTCAGGTTGTGGATGGAGGAACAGCCTCCAATATTGAGGGTAGCTGCAAATATATTGAATAAACAGTCACGGACAGCCGACAAGGGGTGGTCCTCCAGCTTTGGGGTTGGGTGAGGTGCTAACAGCTCCTCACCATGAAAACATACTGTGTTGCGAAACAGTCAAAGAGTAAGCCTCAGACCTGGACTGAAACTTTGGTGCAACGTAAGCAATGAAAAGGGGACATGAGATTTGGTATGTGGAATGTTAGGAGCCTGTACAGGGCAGGCCACAGAATTGGAAAGATATAAGTTAGATTTAGTAGGTGTGCAGGAGGTTAGGTGGGACAAAGAGGGCACAGTAAGAGCAGGGGATTATAATTTTTTCTGTGGAAATGGAAACAAAAATCATCAGTCGGGAACAGGATTTTTTGTACACCACAGGATAATATCAGCAGTTAAGAGAGTAGAGTTTGTTAGCGATAGGATGTCATATAGTTCTGAGAGGTCACTGGTATAATATCATTGTTCTGAATGTGCATTCAACAGGTGAGGAGAAAAGTGATGATTCAAAAGACGGTTTTTGGGAGGAATTAGAGTAGGTTTTTGACAGTTTTCCTAAGTACCATATGAAAATTCTGTTAGGAGATTTTAATGCAAAAGTGGGGAGAGAGAATATTTTCAAACCGACAATAGGGAATGAGTGTCTACATCATGATAGTAATGATAGTGGTGTTAGAATAGTAAATTTTGCCACATCGATAAATCTGGTTGTTAAGAGCACATTATTCCCACACAGTAACATTCATAAGTACACCTGGTCCTCTCCTGATGGGAAGGCACAACCAGATTGATCACATATTGATAGACAGGAGATGGTAGTCGAGTATACTAGATGTACGAAGTTGTAGGGGAGCTGACTGTGATACTAATCACTATCTGGTGGTTGCAAAAGTTAGGGAAATATTGGCAGTAAGTAAACAAGCAGCACATAAGTTTGATGGGCTAAGATTTAATCTCAGGAAGCTAAATTAGCTGGAGGTTAGGCAACAATATCAGATTGCAAAAACAAACAGGTTTGCAGCTTTGGAGAACTTAAGTGATGGCGAGGACATAAATAGGGCTTAGGAGAACATTACAGAGAATATCAAAGCCTCAGCCAGAGAGAGTTTAGGTCTGCATGAATTGAAGCAGCATAAACCATGGTTTGATGAAAAATGTTTAGGTTTTTTAGATCAGAGGTAGCAGGCTAAAATGCAATGGTTACAGGATCCAAGCCAAAGCAATGTAGATAATCTGTACAGTATAAGACCTGAAGGTAGCAGACATTTCAGGAACAAAAAGAAGGAATATCTGAAAGCTAAAATTGAGGAACTTGAAACTAATAGTAAGATAAAAAAATATTAGGGACTTGTACAGGGTCTTCAATGACTCTAAGAAGGGTTACCAGCCTAGAACTAATATGGTAAAGGATGAGAAAGATGATTTGGTTGCAAATTCCCACAGTATTTTGGCTAGGTGGGGGAACCATTGAACCATTTCTCTCAGCTATTGAATATACTTGGGGTTAATGATGTTAGGCAGACAGAATTACACACAGCAGAACCACAAGTGCCTGAACCAAGTGCCTTTGAATTTGAATTGGCTATTGAAAACCTAAAAAGGCACAATCACCAGGTATTGATCAAATCTCAGCAGAATTGATTAAGGCAGGGGATAGGACAATTTGCTATGAGATCCATAAACTTACTATTTCTATTTGGAATAAGGAGAAATTGCTTGAGGAGTAGAAGGAATTGATCATTGTACCTATCTATAAGAAAAGGGATAAAACAGATAGTAGTAGTTGTAGGGACATATCACTTTTACCAACTACATACAAAATTTTATCCAACATCCTGCTGTCTAGGTTAATACCATATGCAGAGGAAATTACTGGGGTTCATCAATGTGGATTTTGACACAACAGGTCAACTACTGATCATGTCTTCTGCATTAATCAAATACTTGAGAAAAAATGGGAATACAATGAAGCAGTACATCAGCTCTTTATATACTTCAAGAAAGCTTATGATTCAGTTAGGAGGGAGGTCTTGTATAGTATTCTCATTGAGTTTGGTAACCCCATGGAACTGTTAAGGCTAATAAAATTGTCTGACTGAAACGTATAGCAGAGTTTGGGTAGGCAAGAATTTGTCCAATATGTTTCCTATTAGGAACGGTTTGAAACAAGGAGATGCTCTGTCACCATTGCTGTTCAACCTTGCTTTTGAATGTGCCATTAGGAGGGTTTAGGTAAACCAGGATGGCTTGAAATTAAGTGATACACATCAGCTTCTGATTTATGCTGATGATGTTAATATGTTGGGAGGAAGCGTACATACTAAAAGGAAAATGCAGAAGCTTTGATAGTGGCTGGTAAGGAGATTGGACTAGACGTAAATGCGGATAAAATTAAGTACATGGTTATGTCTTGAAATCGGAATGCAGGACGAAGTCACAATATGAAGACTGATAATATTGCCTTTGAAAAGGTGGAAGAGTTCAAATATTTGGGAACAACCTTAACAAATCAAAATTCTGTTCAGGAAGAAATTAAGAGAAGATTGAAGTCAGGAAATGCTTGCTATTATTCAGTGCAGAATCTTTTGTCTTTCAATTTGCTATCCAAAAATATAAAAATTAAGATATACAGAATTATAATTTTGTCTGTTGTTTTGTATGGGTGTGAAACTTGGTTGCCAACATTGAGGGAGGAACATAGGCTGAGGGTGTTTGAGAATAGGGTGTTGAGGAGAATATTTGGGCTTAAGAAGGATGAGGCAACAGGGGAATGGAGAAAACTACATGAGGAGATTAATGGTCTGTTCTCCTCACCCAATATTATTTGGGTGATAAAATCGAGAAGAATGAAATGGGCAGAGTATGTATTGCGTATGGGGGAGGGGAGAGGCTTATACAGGGTTTTGGTGGGGAAACCTGAGGGAAAGAGACCACTTGGGAGACACAGGCTTAGATGGGAGGATAATATTAAGATGGATCTTCAGGAAGTGGGATGTGGGGGCATGAACTGGATCGAGCTGGCTCAGGATAGAGACAGGTGGCGGGCACTTGTGACTTTGGTAATGAACTTTTGGGTTCCATAAAATGGGGGGAATTTCTTGACGAGCTGAAAACCTGTTAGCTTCTCAAGAAGGACTCTGCTTCATGGAGTAAGTAAGTAAGTAAGTAAGCAAGCAAGTAGTTGGTGGTATTGTTGAAGGGCTATATCAATTGGCCAAAAGTTGCCTCTTGCAAACTTTGGAAACAACTGCTTCGAGATCCCATTCAGCCCTCATTCCTAAAACTCGAGGGATTCTATTTCCTTACTCCTTTGCATGTGTTGATTGATCAGCCCATATACATGCAAAATTATGATGGGTAAACCAGTATGATGAGCATTTAAGCAAAACTGCTTCTGTTGATGAGCCAAAATTGAAATAAGATGCTGTGAGAATTCCAGTATGAATGACCATATAAACAAAATTTCAGTAATTAATTTTATTATTTTGTTAGAATAATTTTAAATCTCTTTGTCTGTGGGACTGTATCAATAGAGTACAAAAATTTTATGTCCTTCAACTCCTTGCTTTGAGAATGCAAGAAAACAATATTTTGTGAAAGGTGTGATTTGGACCATGGCTTACAGTATGTGGATAATGTCGTGAACCAAATTGTTTCTTTAAACAAAATGTGTAACATCATGTGTAAAGGGTCTTTCTTGTTAATCAGTGCATTGCTGAAGTTGCGTATCATTCGGGGAGTGCACTGGTCAATAACTTGTCATTCTGAACAGGGTATTAAGCTTAAAACTAGAGCTAAGTGCATGTAGCTTGCTGTGTTGTTCTCACAATAAAATTGTGTAAGGCACCGTGGTGAGACACACAGGTACAAACTCTTTCACCAATACAATTTGGCTGATTGTCAAGTTCTCATTATTAACTTGTTAACTTTTTGGTATTGGTCAATTGTCGAATGTATTAAAATTAATAAAAGTAATATGACACTACATTTTGGGGACAGGACCAGCCCCTGTCATCAGTAATCTTAATTCCATGTCATTAGGCTTACTTCTAAAACATAATGCTACTACCTAATTATTTATTTTGTTCTTTAACACAAACTTGAGTCAAATCAGTGAACATATGATGATCCAAGGGCAGTTTAAAAATTTCATTACTACATATCTCACTAAACATTTGATGCATTATCACCATCATGGGACAATGTTTTAGCAGCAAGCCTAGCATAGATACTGTCTTACATATTTTGGCTTGGGTTAGCCACCTTCAGGGAGATTCACACACACATGGAGTGTGTATCAGTACAAAAATAGAGCATTGTTGAATACACAGTGTGATCCATAAGTTTTAGGACTGATTTTTTCTAAATAACAGAACTAGAGCAATCTCTCGGCCAACCCACTAACTAAGTACTATCAATCAACATCCATTGACATACCGAGTTTTGTTTGTTTATCTTCGACAGTGTACGAGTTACAACTTGTCTTGTAAAGTCAGTTTTCTTTATACATCATGGATGGCGGAAAGGAACAGAGAGTTGCCATAAAACTTTGTTTCAAAGCCGGTCTATCTGCAACAGAAACACTAGTATTGGTGCAAAAGGATTATGGGAATGAGGCTGTGAACTGATCAAACGTTTTTAGGTGGTATTCTCGATATTGAGACGGAAGGGAGCTGGTAGAAGAAGATGAGAAAGGTGGCCATCCAAAATCGACTCAGACTGAGGTGAACATTGCTGCTGTTGCTGATTTGATCAAAAATGACCGTTGAATCACATCAAGAATGATAGCAGAATCTTGGAACATCCCCAAGACTTAGTTCTTTGGATGCTGAAAGAGGATTTGGGAAAGAGAAAGTTCTGTGCATGTTTTGTGCTACACTCCTTGACACCTGAGCAAAGGGAAGATCGAGTCACATCTTGCCAAGACATTATCGCAATGGCCAATGCAGACAAAAATTTTTTTGACAAAATTATTATGGGAGATTGAGACCTGGTGTTTTGCCTTTGACCCCAAAACCAAGCAACAGAGTTCTAAATGGGTTGGTGAGACATCCCCTCGGCCGAAGAAACTGAAATTCCAAAGGTCCCGCATCAAGACCATGTTGATAATTTTTTTTTACTCTCAAGGCATAGTGCACAAATAATTTGTATCAGAGGGAAAAACAGTAAATGCAGAATTTTGTAAAGGAGTAATGGATTACCTCCTGAAGTGCATTCTGGGGGTTCGTCCAGCTACGTTCTGCTCTCGAGATTTTTTCTTGTTGCACGATAATGCACCCACCCACAAAGCTGCAAGAGTCTACCGGTTTTTGACCCAAAAAAATGTTAAACCCTTTATCACCCCCATACTCTCCAGATTTATCGCAGCCAGACTATTTTCTGTTCCCCAAGTTGAAAATGAAGTTAAAAGGACTCCACTTTGTGGATGTTGCTGAGATCCAAGAAGCCATGACTGATGAATTAAAGAAGGTCCAAAAAGAGGAATTTTTGGCAGCTTTTCAGAAATGGTACAACTGCACAAAAGCCTGTATATATGCCAATGGAGCTTATTTTGAATTTAAAAAAAAAGTATGTGTCTTCTTCATGTGTCTTTGATTTTTTAAAAAAATCAGTCCTAAAACTTTTTGGACCGCATTGTGTATACAGTATGACACAAGAAAGGGTAAGCCCTTATAGCAAGATAACAATAAATTAAAATATATACAAATCTGGACATTACCTAGCACTGTCTTACTCAGTGCACATCATGCTATTGATTCCAGGGACTAGATCAGTATTGGAGTCAAAGATACTACAAATGGCATGCATAAATGCAACACATATGAACTTTAATGGAATATTGGTCCTATTTTTAATAGTTTTAATAAATTTTTTTACTAAAAATATGATCAACATAATCCAGAATTATGCTTATTTGAATTTACTTTTCTCATTCTGCAGGTTATGTTTTTATGTGTTACATGTTCAACAATGATGTACTCTTATGTTTAAACATATCCTATGTGTCTGAATCTGCCTGAAGATAGAAAACTCAAGCCAAGTATATTTGATGAGATGACATATTGGTAAAATATGTGTTGGAATTATAACATATTTAATGTGTGGAATATGAGTAATATTCTTCTTTTATTTGTTTATTATTTTCAGACATCTGAGTAGAAAATGTATAATATTTAGTTTTTGCTGTTTTCTTGCGTTTTCTGACACATTTAATGACATCCTGCCACTTCGTTTTTCCACATTTATTGCCTCCCTTCCCCAGTCCGTTCAGAAGTGAAGCAGTTTGACTGTGTGTGAAAATAATTGCTGCTTGTATAGTGCCTTGCAGCAACAGATTTCTGATGTGTGTGGAGCTGTTAACTGCTTGTATGAACTGCTCTGTCTACGTGTTGCTGTTCAAGTGGGTAATTCTGTTATTCCACACATAATATATAAGTACTGCACATGTCAGCAGAATGTTAGTCAAAAGTATTTGATGAGAAGAAATTGTACCACAAGTTTAGTATCTAGTCTCATTCAGTTAATTTCTGGATTGCCTAGTGAAAGTCCTTACAGTTGGTTACATGCTTTGTCTAAAACATTAAGCTAATAAATTTAATACCTAGTTATTCTGTAGAATAAACTACTTGGAACTTTAATGGTTATGTACATAAGACTTGAGGTTTTATGGCAGTAAGTGCTCTGATTGTAGCCTTCTAGGTCGTGCCACCATGTAGTGTTGTAGGTAGATGCCAACATCTGAGAGAAATTTCAATAGTAAAACCAACCAGATGCACAGTACCTCAAATTTATTTTATTTTGTAACAACACTCTACATGTTTCGGACGGTCTCTCCGCCCATCGTCAGGAGTCTAAGACTGTACATGCAGCATCGGGTATATGTCATACAGGTTCTGTGGCTGCTTGGGTTGGTTTTACTATTGAAATATATTACGATGCACTGTCCTACAAACGTCAAATCTGACAGAAACTTCTGTTTTCAGGATAATAGTCATTTTGAGACACCAGGTTCCTCCAGACTTTTGGTATCCAATTACAAGACCACATGGTGTCAAAACCAACAAGTCCACAGTCTGAATACTTACTGTGTGTTCCATAGTTTCATTGTGAACTTTTTATTTGCAGAACTTTGTTCTGAGGCCAAATTATGAATCTCCGATAATTAAGTCTGTTGGAAAGAATGTAATTGAAATCAAGGATGGCACTTTTGCATGGGAGGCTTCTTGTTTGGATGAGCAACATAAGAAGGGTATGTCTGTATAGACGTTGTATTTTTTAAATATTTATTTCTGGATCTGTGACGTTTGCTTCAGTCATTTTTATCACTGTCTCTCTTTTTTGTGCATCAGAGTAATGTGCTTGTCACAATAATTGTAAATGTTATTACATGAAAACGGTTGGTAACTTGTTGGATTCAAGGTTCTTACAAAAGTGACTGTTAAGATCATGGTCTTCTGTGATGTGATGTTGCGTACACTGGTTAATATGTACAGAGTTCTAAATGGGTTATTGAGACATCCCCTCGGCCAAAGAAACTGAAATTCCAAAGGCCTGCATTAAGACCATGTTGATAATTTTTTTTCGACTCTCAAGGCATAGTGCACAAATAATTTGTACCAGAGGGAAAAACAGTAAATGCAGAATTTTATAAAGGAGTAATGGATCGCCTCCTGAAGCGCATTCAGCGGGTTCGTCCAGCTACGTTCTGCTCTCGAGATTTTTTCTTGTTGCGCGATAATGCGCCCACCCACAAAGCCACAAGTGTTTGCCAGTTTTTGACCCAAAAAAATGTTAAATCCTTTATCACACAC
>Ga0268261_10000503_pt1 | contig 24712 bp, 14 predicted proteins | sample TergutNc150P1_FD_190353 | JGI IMG/M metagenome (GOLD analysis project Ga0268261, IMG submission 190353) | Nasutitermes corniger P1 segment gut microbial community from laboratory colony in Florida, USA - Nc150 P1 (SPAdes) (version 2) | ecosystem: Host-associated > Arthropoda: Insects >...
TAGGTGGGTGGGTGGGTGGGTGGGTGGGTAGGTAGGTATACACACATGTATCTATGTATGTCCAAACACAGATATATAATGTTGTTAACTGCTAAGTTTGTGTGGCTTCGGTGAACCATCAATGAAACTGTGTGGAGTAATGTTGGACTGATACTGAAGGGGAAAAATGAAGTACTGGGAGAAAAACATTATACAGCGTGGGTGGTAGGTGGATGAATGAGTATGGAGCAATGGTGGAATGATACTGACAGGGAAAAACTGAAATACTGGGAGAGGAAACTTTCTGAGTGTCATTTTGTCCACCACAAATCCCACATGGACTAGCCTGGGAACGAACTTGCTCCTGCCTCGTGAGATGTCGGCCCACAGCAGTTTGTTGTTGAACTAATTATTTTGACGTTAAATGGACTGGGCATGTAGCTACGTTTGAAAAAGCGAGACAAAATTGCATTGTAAGTACACGGTTCGTAATGATGAGATTGAAACAATGCATGGTTTTGTAGAAAACGGTCTTGGCTTGGTATGTGCACGAAATGTGCTTGTGACCAGATCGCAAATCTGGAGGTTGGAACGGACGAGTGTGCGATGCTGCTTTGGAAATCGCTTGAGAGGAGTGTCTGAGAACGACAAGCCACAATTCGGCCAGAGTGGCAAGTGACCTGACAGAGATCTGAAGCCTGAGTGTTCCAGTTACACGGCCAGAAGTCTGCGCAGTCGCTCATACACTTGAGCTGGTCAGCAAATTCTCTGTACACCCACAGTCTTACGGAACGGAGCCACAAGCAGAAGGTGCTGTGGGCGTCTTCCTTAAATACCGATAAGTGGATGTAACCTTTACTCAATTCTTCGCCTCCTGATATTGACACTAAATACACGTGGCACTTTCAGCTCCAAAACTGTTGAAATGAACACGAAATAGTTGTGGTGGGCAGCAGGCGATTTGCAGTGTAGTAGAGGGTGTGGGGAAGGGAAGACCGGCAGGCTGTGGGAGGGATCAGCGGGAAATGGGATTGAGGGGTTTTGTCTGTCAGTGTGAACTAGACAAAAAATAAGGAAATAATTGTCAGCTATGACAGTGTCGATATGGGTGGGGTGTGGGAGGTGTAGGACTGCAACGGAGCGGTGCTAGATGGAACCTGCTGCGGCTAGAGAGGATGCGAACAGGTAAGTGACGGATTTTGTGGAAAGTGAGCTTGTGTTAATGGGGATAGGAAACACAGGGTAAGAAATTTTAAAGAAAATTTCGGTACTTGTGGAGCAGTTGTGACGTCAGGAGCAGGAGAACTGAAGACGCAAGTGAGTTGTGTGAAAGTGCAGTGTTACAAGTGCTGAAGTAACAGATGGGGGACAGAGACTTTGTCAGTGGAAAAGGAGGCAGTAGAGTAGCTGGTGACAGGTGTAGTTGTTAGTCGCGGTAAGCTGGGAGATGGTGAGCAATCTTGTGACTAGGGCAGTAACAGCAGAATGTACACGAGTGACTGAAGGAAATTAGGAGAGGCAGGAAGAAAGGGAAGCTGAGATGACAGGCAAAGATAAGTGGAAAGGAGAAGAGGAAGTTGAGTTCATGGCGGGAAAATGAGATCAATTGTGAGCTGAGTTGTGCGCTGTAGGGATGGAAATGGTGATGTGGAATAATTAGAGGAATGAATACGGTGGTAAAGAGAGGAGAACAAAGAGAAAAGGGGAAAAGGAAATGGATATAGATATGGATATAGATACTGCTTTAATGATAGTGCATAGAAGAAAGGAAATTAGTAAGAGAAGGCATAAGAATTTTCAGCAGTAGTAACAGTAATGGCAGTAGAAGGAAATAGAGCGAGGGGTTAGAGGTGTGGTAGGCTGAATGGCAATATGCAAGAAGGGGTCAGATTAAACATGCAATGAAGCAGAAACAAAGTGAAAGGTTGAAGCAAGCCATTAGAGAAATATGTGAGCAGTAAGAGTTTCGTGGAGGAACCAGAAGTTTGAGTGAGACAGGTACTGTGTAAAGTGGGTTCCAACGATAAACCGGAGAAAGTGTTGTGATGACGTAAACAAAATGAGGAATGAGAATCAAAGATACTTGTGTAGAAAAATTAAGAACTGTAAGAAGGAATGGAAATTTTGATGGATATATTTGTTAAAATATTGAAAAGACAAGCTTAATGTAAGTAATGGAAAATATCTGCAGTGTGCCTAATTTATAAAAATAAAGGGAAACTGAGAATACTAATAATTATAGGAGACTTTCTTTACTGCAATAGATGGAAAAGCTTGTTTCGGTATTTTGGTCGGTTGGTAGCGTAATTAGTTAGGGTATAATAAGATAATGTCCATGTTGCAGGAAGGATTGCTCAAAGGTGAGACAGCGATAACATCTCTGTAACTTAAGCAAAACTTGGTAGAAATTTGAGTGAGGAAATGGGAAGTACATGCCGGTGCTGTGTAGATTTAGAGACAGCTCTCTAACACAAAGAGGGAGGTCTTTCGTTTGAAATAAGAAAAAAGTGTGTCAGTGAGACGTTGTTTGTATTCAGAAATATAACACGACGAAAAGCATGAAGTGGAGCTGTGAGGAGGTGAGAGAGGGATTTGTGTAAGCCGAGTTCGTATTCGTAAAGAGGAAGACTGAAAAACAGAGAGCGCTGGCAAATGTAATGGCAGAAACTGGAAGTAGGAAAGGTTACATGTTTGTAGGTAGAAACTGGAAACCTTAGGGAAATGGAGAGATAAAAAGAAAATACAAAGCGAAAAGCATGCAAAGGAAAACAAATGTTTAAGTTTTCAAGGGCGTCTGACTGAGAAGAAAGTTGCTGAAAAATGTACACCACACGATCTCAAATTGAAGGTCGAAACGTGCCGTAAGAAATATGGATATCATTGTTAGCATACAGGGCAGATGTTGCAATACAATATGCAGCTCCAAGAAGGTCAGCAAAAGGAAAAGTCTTGTAGGAGTTGGTAGACAAAGGAAAATAATCTTTTGTATAGAAACGTAGTGGTTGTGGATTTTGTTTGTAGGACAAGACGAATTGTTAAAATGGTGCTGTGGAAGGCAGGCAGGAAACCTCAAATGGCAAAGTTGGCAGCAAACGTGGGGGTGAGCTGTACGAACTGGCTGTAGCACGTTTGATTCGACGGAAGTGCTGTATGGAAAATGAGGAAAAATGATGACAATAATATGTATCGTGCATAGAAAATGGAGGAGCGGGTAGGTAAGTTTCGTTTTGTGCCGGAATGAGAGGAGAAATTGGAGGGGGCAATTGAATATAAAGTGTTGTAATGTGAACTGTGAGGTTGAGACTGGCGTGTGGAAAATGACAGCAGCTGGGAAAGGAATATGTTTAGAGTGTAGAGAGGAGGAAATATGTGCAGAGACAAAAACTTAGGAAATTTTTTGAAGAATAAATGTGGGAACTGTAAAGGAAGGAAAAGCGTACAAGAAAATAGAGGCTTATGGGAAGGTGGCGGAAGTGAGAAACCGGGGGAAATTTTTGTGCATGAAGAAATGCAATATTAAAAACACAGGAAAAAGCCGAGCAAAATGTGTCAACAGAGGGTGAGAGGAATATTGCAAAGAGAAACGCTTGACGGTGTGGAACGATTTATATTATAGTGTGACATGGTGTGTACAGAACGAATGTTGTAGGGAAAACTGTGGGCGGTTTGTGTGGTGTCAGGCGTCACTGCAAGACAGATTCTGTAGGTTCAGCGGGGACATCTGAATGGCTGCCGTACAGAACCACATCCTGCTGCATGTCCTAAAAATGGACACTCATGTCACATCATGCATTTCCAGCACTAAGCTATGTAACCGACTGTATGATACAGCGTCTCTAAAGTACCAGATATGAACAATTTTAACTCTGTTGGTAACATTTCTAACAAACAATTTTTCGTGTAAATTAAACCATGTTTAAAAATCAAAATTAAGAGGATGTCGTGCTGAACGGCTGACAACCACATCTGGCCTGATTTAAACACAAGCCTGAAGGTTTGTTCATACGAAGTGAATGTGTGTGGCAGGCTACATAATCCACAGGAAACCAAACAGGTCTGCTGCACGTATAGTACTGTGTGTGGGGAACACGTAGCTCTCCACCAGTTGCAGCTACCCGGAGTCTATTATATGAAGCAGACGTTTCGACAGCATAGCGAGACAGAGGACAACAGCACTTGTATTTGTGACGCTATGGTTAAAACACGCAATGACGTCACGCACAGTAGGCCTGACTGTGCTCTTGTCAGCTGTCAGGCCTTTAAGCTCATCCGCCCGAATTATCTTGGTCTGTATTGCTATTGGCGATAGAAGCTTAAATCGGCAACGGCAGCCTACCTCTCCCCTCCAGCTTCAAATCAAATCGTCCCTTTCACCGCACAATTCCAGGCTGTCAGCTGCGTGCGGGCTGACATTTTGACGTCATGTTCGTTTCTGTACCAACATCTGTTAGGTCTACAGGTGTGACACTTGACCACCGACAGACGGACACGCACAATACAATAAAATAACGTCTACACATCGTACTGTTTTATGAAGATGATGTTTTTCAGGTCAGTTTTTGTTTGTCGATGATGTTTCGGTTCGCATTACAATTCCGCCCGATCTGTCAGCAGTAAGGGCTGCCAGAAATGTAAGATATTACAAACAAACAATTGTTATTTAAACATTACCGTGCAACTGATCCTACTTACATGCAAACTGCTCTGTCCAATAGTTCTGTATGCAATGCGGAAGACGCACAAAAAGCTAGGCGAGTTTATGACGTACAAAATGATCCAAAACAGCAGGACTTTGTCAAATTGCGGTTTGTCCCATCAGTTTGCTGTGGTGTCACGTTTCTTATGACGTCACAGTTTGACATACGAATTCCTTTACGTCAGTTTCCACATGTGACCGCATACAATACAAACGTTCTCTCCCACTAACCAAGTAGTGTGCAAATTTGCTTATTCTGCTGGTTGTGGGTTAGAACCTATCCTTACGCACGGCCCGCATACACCACCTCAACACTGTTTGTGCTCACCGACGTCCTCTGGTGGTGCAGATTTCTATCAGAAACGGTCGTTCCGCGTTGTGAGAAGTGTTTCTTGTCCGCCGTATCTGATACACTGTGCGACACGCAGGAGCAGCTGCTACTGCAATACTGTATCTGATAAACAGTGGTGACCTCCAAGAGCAGCTGTCACTGCAGTACTGTATCTGATAAACAGTGGTGACCTGCAGGAACAGCTGTTACTGCAGTACTCTATTTGATACACAGTGGTGACCTGCAGGAACAGCCGTCACTGCAGTACTGTATCTGATAAACAGTGGTGAGCTGCAGGAGCAGCTGTCACTGCAGTACTGTATCTGATAGACGGTGGTGACCTGCAGGAGCAGCTGTCACTGCAGTACTGTATCTGATACACAGTAGTGACCTGCAGGAGCAGCTGTCACTGCAATACTCTATCTGATACACAGTGGTGACCTGCAGGAGCAGCTTTTACTGCCGTACTCTACCTGATACACAGTGGTGACCTCCAGGAGCAGCTGTCACTGCAGTACTGTATCTGATAGACGGTGGTGACCTGCAGGAGCAGCTGTCACTGCTGTACTGTATCTGATACATAGTGGTGACCTACAGGAGCAGCTGTCGCTGCAGTACTGTATCTGATAGACGGTGGCGACCTGCAGGAGCAGCTTTTACTGCAGTACTCTACCTGATACACAGTGGTGACCTCCAGGAGCAGCTGTCACTGCAGTACTGTATCTTATAAACAGTGGTGAACTGTAGGAACAGCTGTCACTGCAGTACTGTATCTGATACACAGTAGTGACCTGCAGGAGCAGCTGTCACTGCAATACTCTATCTGATACACAGTGGTGACCTGCAGGAGCAGCTTTTACTGCACTATTGTATCTGAAACACAGTAGTGACTTGCAGGAGCAGCTGTCACCGCAGTACTGTATCTGATACACAGTGGTGACCTGCAGAAGTAACTGTCACTGCAGTACTGTATCTGATACACAGTGGTGACTTACAGGAGCAGCGTTTACCGCAATACTGTATCTGATACACAGTGGTGACCTGCAGGAGCAGCTGTCACTGCAGTACTGTATTTGATACACAGTAGTGACCTGCAGGAGCAGCTGTCACTGCAATACTCTATCTGATACACAGTGGTGACCTGCAGGAGCAGCTTTTACTGCACTATTGTATCTGATACACAGTGGTGACTTGCAGGAGCAGCTGTCACCGCAGTACTGTATCTGATACACAGTGGTGACCTGCAGGAGTAACTGTCACTGCAGTACTGTATCTGATACACAGTGGTGACTTGCAGGAGCAGCGTTTACCGCAGTACTGTATCTGATACACAGTGGTGACCTGCAGGAGCAGCTGTCACTGCAGTACTGTATCTGATACACAGTGGTGACCTGCAGGAGCAGCTGTCACTGCAGTACTGTACCCTCCCCTCCCTTTTTCTCCTTTTGTGAACCAATGACCTTCCTGATTTGGACAGCAGAAGCATGTACTAGCATTGTCGAGTAGACACCAAACATACAGGATCTGTATTATTGAGTTTATTGACTGGGGATATGACACTTGATTCATAAAGCAGGCACAAGGGGCGGTGCGGTGTCACTGAAGATAGAGAGAGACGTAAGTGCACTTTGTGTTCGTTACGTTCAAACAGCTGCAACAAGTTACGTATTGTTAGTCAGGTCGACAGACCGCTGTCAGAAAACAGACTGTAACAGAGGTATACAAAGAGTAAGCGAGGTTTCTAAAACAGCTGCTAATGTGTATTGACTGGCTTTTCTCTGGATGAAATTTGTTGGAGGTCGACGGTAGAAGCTGTAATGTCAGCGACTGGTTCACTGCCTTGAAGAAGGGCTATTCAGGTAAGGATAAACGGGTGGGAGACTGCAGTGCTACAAGATAGAACTTGAACGGTGCAGGAGCAATGTTGAGGGTGGTTTGTTGCATGGGCAGGTGCTGGAGAGCGAACCGATGGACGGAAATTTCCGTTGTTCGTCTACATTGAGCTTTGCAGGACGTTGGGCTGGTTTCTGCACCTATGGAACTGGGAAGTGTGTGATTTTAGGTAAAGGCACTTTTAAGGCAGAAATATGTGGGAAAAATTCAGATGTGCCAGTAGCAGGTGTCAAGAACAGTAATGGTGTGAATCCTACTGACATACGGAATTGCAAAGACGAGAGAAACGATAGGGACTGGTGCTAGTAATGTGCCAGAGCGAAGTATGAAGTTGTGTCTTTGTTTTTTGCGTTGCTGCAGGGGAATTCACAGCGGCTGGATAGCAACTTGTAACGTAATTGGAAGAGATATAACTGTGCTGAGAGAGAGTTGACGAAGATCTCATTTCTTTAACAATGGACAATTTAATTTTAGGGTTGGGGAGAGACAAATAGACGGGACGAACCTCTCTGATTTATGGCATAGCTGGCCACCGGCAGGTACGATTTTGTGGGAAAGAGTAGCAGTGAAGTTTACAGTTTGAGCAGAGACGAGAGGGAAATGTTGCAGGTTTTTGAAACTCTTAATTTGGAGATTTTAAATTGAAAACGTTGATATGTTTCAAAAAGAATATTTGCTGCTTATTGATCAATTCGACAATATTTTTATGGGTGGTGCATTAGTTTTGGGGGAAATAATTAGTGATATGTTAGATGTTAAGACTAAAATTGAGGTGATAAATAGAGTTATGTCATTGTTATTAGAATTAGAGAGTAACTGCTATAGACTTTTATAGATAGACTGAATGATAATGGAAAGGAAGAATAGACCTATATATATGTTATACAAAACGTCGCTGTTCAATGGGGAATGCAAGAAGCAGCGGATAAGTTACTGTGGTGGATCGGGATGAGAGGGAGAGATATGGAAGTGGAAAAGTTTGGAGAGTTGAATTGTTAACCAGTAGACCAATATAAAGGAAAACTGGGAGGGCTGGATGTCACTGAAGGAATATAAATATGGGGACGATGGAAAGAGTGGGGTAGATACTGCAGCAGCAAGTTGGAATATGCAAATTTGTGGGAAATAAAGAATAAAGAATGGGAAGAGAAACATTTTGAACATTATGGACTATAGGATTCAGCTGTCACGTGACCAGAGGGTATGGAGCCCATGAAGACCTTTGAAGAAAGGGTGAAATACTGTAATTGTGGATCAGGCAGTTGATTAAGCGTATTTAGAAGTGAGAAAGTTTTTTTTTTCAAAAAGTGATTGTGTTCTGTCTGCAGGCTCTACTGATGGGCTGAATGCCGACATTACAATAGAGGGGGGGGGGTGCAAGAAGTTAGGTTTGGCACGAAAACTGATTGATGCCTTATATGTGGAAGCTTTAGGTTGCCGAAGATGAAGGAACTGATATTGGAACAATCTGTACAACAGCAGTGATTTTAATGTAGAGTGGACAAAAACAAACTGTATTGTATGGGGAGCCTGAATATTTACCGGCTTTGAAGAAAATATAGTCAGGTGTACCAAATGGTAGACTGTGTACTGTGGGTTGTGTAGTAAAAGGCTGTCAGTTTGACGGGCTGGATTTGCTGAAGGTAACAAATAAGTGAATATTGTTGTTGTAATGACGACTGATGTGGACGGGAATCTGAGAACAGAAAGATGTTTTGCGGTTTGTGAAGAAATTAATAGAGAGAAAAGTGCGTGTGAGTGAGTGAGTGCAGGGTCAGATGGTGTGGACAGAGCAAGGGCAGAATGCTGTGTGAGTGGTGAGCAGAAAGAAGTTCCTGTCTGTGCCTGTCAGAGAAGTTTGTTGCTACAGTCCCTATTTATTCAGAACTTTCAAAAAGTACTGTAGAGTATTTTGACATAATTGGGACTTTGTTTGCCGAAAATGGGAAGGATGAATATCCCGGCCTGTTACGTACTGGATACGTATTGTACAGTTTTGTGTATACTATGGGATGTTATGTGGAAAGAAGTTTAAAGAGTAGTCTTTAAGAAAGGAAGTGGTATGAAGTCTGTGCAGAGTTGAGGGTGAATGTTGAGGTGGCAGCGACCTTGAAATGTCTGGGAAAGACAAGGGGATGGCGCAAACAAAGGCACATTTCAAAGGAAGAATTTACGTGTCATTTCTGGTTACAGATAAATGTACAGAACATAAATAACACGTAATATGGGGGTACATACACTGGCAAGAGTTTGTGGTAGCGTGCCTGGACCTAAGGTTAGGTACGGGGTAGAAGTGTTGGGGTGAAATGAGGCTTGGCCAGTGATAAACAAGGCGCATCATAAATTTCCAAAAAAAATTAAGGGATTATGATATGTGCAGCAAATGGATTTGCGAAAATTGGTGTTGGTGGAGAGAGCAACTGAGGCAAGGTTATGGGGCTGATAGTACAGTACTGACGATGGAGTGTGTGTGTGTGTGTGTGTGTGTGTGTGTGTGTGTGTGTGTGTGCGTGTGTATGCGTGCTTGTGGACAAGGAAGAACAGAAACGGCAAATTGATGTTTGAAAAGCCTGTAAGGCAGCATGAGTGAGACGAATTGGGCTGAGCAGTTGAAACGGGTGCGGATAGCACTGTGTTGTGCTGTGCTGTGCTGGGCTGTGCTGGTGTGACCGAGTCAACAGATGAGTCATGTCAGAGAAATGAAAAGACAGACACAGGAAAACTTTCAGAATGCGGAAAGGCGCAACGTGGTGACAAGAATGTCGGAAAAGATTTGGTTAACGGAGTGTGGAGACAAGAGACGCCACACAAGCCGCTGTGCTGGGTAGGGAGGTGAGGAAATGGGTTGGGGAATGAGGCGTCAAAGTGAAATATATGTAGCATGGAACGAGAAAATGTAGATCAGAATTTATAGGTGGTGGTGGTGGCTGAGCATGAAGGAGGAATGTCTTACAAAGAAGCAGTAACATGCAGTAACAGAGCTGGGAGGGCACAGGGTGCTTTGAACATAGTAGTTTGATAAGGGAAAGTGTCTGCAAATTGTAGCATTACAGGCACTGACTGTCACCTTGACAGCAGGGGTTAATCAGAAGGTACTGCAAACGGCAGTGGGTAAATCACAAAATTATACAGCAGACATTTGAAGTCAAACACAACTATATATATATATATATATATATATATATATATATATCAGACGATGGTAACAGCTAACAACTACACGTTTCGGTCTCTAACAGACCATCATCAGGTTGTACATCCAATGAAAAGTGGTTAGGGGCTGTACAATATAAATGTAACTTCTTTCTGACGACGAGATCTCGTTCATCGTATCATATACATTATAACCAAGTTAAAGTAGTAAGAACTAAATAAGTAAGTAAAGCTAGGAACAACTAATGAGTAATAATGCCCTGACATGTAGTTCGCGGTGGGTAGTGGACTGTGAACTCCGGGGTGTGTGATGTGGTATTAGTAGAACACAGCCGCCAACCACCTTTTCATTGGATGTTCAACCTGAAGATGGCCGGTTAGAGGCCAAAAAATGTAGTTGTTAGCTGTTACCATCGTCTGCTATATAATAATAATAATAATAATAATAATAATAATAATAATAATAATAATAATAATAATAATAATAATAATAATAATAATAATAATAGTTGTGTTTTGACTTCAAATGTCTGCTGTATCATTTTGTGATTTGATTAACACAACGGGGATGTCGCACCTCAATGGCAGTGGGTAAGGTGGACGGACTGTACCTGTAAAAGACAGTATTAATTTATTCATTTTGTGTTAGATATTTGATAATTAAACGAACAATGTTTAAAATTTAATTTCAAATTATTATTAATATTATTTATTCATTATGACATAAAACTAATTATCTGGAACGTAATTGTGTGATAAATTAATTTGCATTACATAATGTTCTGGTAAGTGACACCTCACTTCACTACCAAATTTTTGCGTATTTAACAGGCATTTAGATGAAATGGCATTTGAAATTAGAATCTTGGGCCCACATTATATTCAGATTGCTCTAGGCCTGTATGTATCTCAGTTTTATGGTACGATTTGTGTACTGCTGCGGTTTTTTAAAAACTTCCCAGAGCTGTCTGAACAAATACACATCACCGCCTGACACAAGGCGCACCGTAGCAGGTACTGCAGTGTTGTGCGGTTAGCGAGGGCCGTTTTGTATAATTGTAACACACGTGTGGCGTGTTTATGGGAGTGACGACAAAGTGGGTTACTGTCAGCTGTGGGAGTCAGAAGGGACACCGTGGTGTGTGGTAACGTAGCAGCGCCTCTGTGCCGCTCTGCACACATTGTCTGTCATTCTGTTACCGGCCACAACGCTACGTTGAAACAGCAGCAGGCTTCGAACCCGGGACCAGTGAAGAGAAGTAACGCGCAGTTTCATTCTTAGCGGGCGAGGACCCATAGGTTGGGTACTCGCAGCTGTTTGGATACTCCATAACACCGACTGACACCAATTTACCGTGACGTCAGTCCGGCTCCAGGCCCGCCGCCAGGCAACTCTGTATTTGAGGCGGTAGCCGCCATGATTTAGGGCGTAGGTTAAGGTCAGTTTGGCAACCCTACGAATGTGACTCTTTTTATAGTACTTACTTAGTAAGTGATATTGCCCTTCCCGATAGGGTTTTTGGATACAAAGCTCGCGAGAAATTAGATTTTGTGCCCTGTCCAGCCATGGCTGGCAGTTAGAAGGTTTAGTGTTAAGTAGGATATTTTTGTGTGTTTTTGTACCGCTGGGTGTCAGCTAGACAGGATCCGGTCGGTCCAAACAGCGGCATCGGTGTGGGAATCAGAAGCAGACAGTTACAAAAGATCCTTTACGCTGTCAGCAACTCGCACTGGACTGACAAGAATTCAATAAAACAAAACGCAGTTTTTCCTCCATCCGTCTTTCGCTTCAGTGATGAAAGACGTGTCTTAGTCTATAAATTGTATATTGCTGTACGTGGGAATGTAGAGTGGCGTGTGACGTACGTTTTGTGATTGTGTTGTGCTGTTAGCGTTCAGAGAGCTCACAGCTGGACGTTTGTACCAGACGTCAATGAACAGCTAACTCTAGTTCCTATCGAGTGGCAGCAATGAAAGGTGAGTTGTGGATACAGACTGCCACAGATGGACGGTGGGTGAATAAAACTGTGACAGACGGACAGATCCTTACAGCTTATATTTCGGGTGTCGGTAAAGGTCGTGAGATTTTGGTCGGCGTTCGGTTTTGATATACGTTCTTTTCTAGCCTTTTAAATAATGGATTTACTTGAATTTTATACAATTTTAAATAATATTACATTTAATTAACACAAATATTAAATTAACCTGAAATTTACTTACAGACATCCAGTCCATACCGCCCAGTAAACACACTGAGTCTCGGTTATAAAAACCAGTCAGTTAATGTTGTATAGGGAAATAATCGCTGTTTGTTCTCAGATCCACACAAAACACATGAATACAGTGTGTGGGCAGAACGTAGAATTGCTGAATGTTAAACTGGTGGTATATATAGTGACCACTGGAATATATACAGGTGTTTGACCGAGAGGCTGTATGACTCTTTCTTAGCGTCGAACCGTTCCGTGACCAGCCGCCTGACCCTGTCGCACCGCAAAATGTGCCAAGTTCCTTCCATAAGTCTAGTCGTTTTTTCTTGCCTTTGATGGCCGAAATTTCTAGAAGGACACATTTGATTTAGAGTTTGGCTGCAAGAAGCCATTGACGTTTTCTGTTTCTACCATGTATCAGTGCAGGATTAGAAAGTACTATTGTAACTTCCCGTCATCTTGTTGCCCACTCTGTAGACGGTGTGTGGTAACTGAAGGTTGTCATGCCTTTAACATGCCCGCCTTAACATGACGACTGCAGGCAACACACAGCTACCTGCCTACCGAGGTTAAGCGTGGTCAAGGGTGGTCAAAGGTGGTCAAAGGTGGTCAAAGGTGGTCAAAGGTGGTCAAGGGTGTTCAAGGGTGGTCAAAGGTGTTCAAGAGTGGTCAAGGGTGGCCAAAGGTGGTCAAGAGTGGTCAAGGGTGGTCAAGGGTGGTCAAAGATGGTCAAGGGTGGTCAAGGGTGGTCAAAGGTGGTCAAAGGTGGTCAAGGGTGTTCAAGGGTGGTCAAAGGTGTTCAAGGGTGGTCAAGGGTGGCCAAAGGTGGTCAAGGGTGGTCAAGGGTGGTCAAGGGTGGTCAAGGGTGGTCAAGAGTGGTCAAGGATGGTCAAGAGTAGTCAAGGGTGGTCAAGAGCGTTCAAGGGTGTTCAAGGGTTTTCAAGGGTTGTCAAGCTGAAGGTGACAATTCATTTCTGAGCCGAGTGTCAGAAAACACAGTAAACCACACAGGCGAGTTCTCTGTTCATTCAGTGACGTCAGATCTGTGTTTGTTCTCACAGAACTTGCTGTAGGTTTGTTCCGTTGCTGTCCAGTCCCGCTCATTTCCTGCGCCTCGCAGTAACCAGCGGATGGGCAGCAGAAGGGTTCAAGCACAAAGTCGGCCCGATTGTTGCCGAACTACACATTCCTCACTTGGTCTGTCTGCAATGGTATGGCCGTTTAGAGTAGCGGCTGTCTTATTGTCTGGCTGTCTTGTGGATGGTTCTGTGTCTTGGAAATTTTTAGGTACTTGTTACCTTCCGCTTGTTCGTCTGTCTGTCTTTTTTTCCCTTGATGAAATTGCCTGAGTATTTGTTTTACAGCTGGAGTTTGGCATTGACAACATTTAAGAAATCTACAGGTAATTTAACTGTAAAAGGCACGTGGGTACAGGAAGGACCGCTTTATCAAATACCTTTAATTACACGTGTGTGCAGTGCATCCAGTCATGACATCTCTACAGGCTGTGAATGGAGCGGGCGAACAACAAATTCTGCAGTGTCAATGTAGGCAATACAACATTTCTTCAAGCCTTTGTGCATTAACATGAACATTTGTAAAACTTCCTCGCTGTGTTCAAGACAGCGAATTCAACAGAAGAAAGTTTCAACCTGTTAGATTCGTAAAACGAGGGGGTCCAAATTTTCAGCGACGTGTCTTTATATTAGGGACTGTCTGTTTGTGGGGTGTGACGCTCTGTCGCCAGGCAGTCGATTTTCCTGCGTTCCTTCGAAACGCCCGCAACTGCCCAAAGTGTCACATGCAAGAGGACCGGAATATCCTGTTTCGTAAAAAAAGCTCAAATTTACGCTGTAACAGGCCACGAAGGTTCAGACGGGGAGTAGATGTATAGCTCTACTCTTTCTTTAACTTCGGCACTACACTGGAGTGGGTGGTCAACGCCACGACCCGGTCGCTTTACTCCCGGGAAAGACCCGGTACCCCTTGTATTGGAGGCTGGGTGGGCCCTAGGGACTGTCTGGACGGGTGCGGAAAAACTCGCCCCCTCCAGTAGTTGATCCCCAGACCATTCAGCCCACAGCGAGTCGCTGTACCGACTGAGCTATCCCGGCTGCATCCTCGGCCACATCGCTGCGGTAACCGCGACTCTCACTCAGGTAGCTACCGGCCCTTGTAACTTTGCTGCGGGCAGTTCAGCAAGGGCACCCTGGCGAGGACTGAGCTTTTCCCACACTGCACTGCGACAGGTCGTTAACGACGGGTAGACAGCAGGTCCAAAGCAGAGCCGTCAGTTGGTGCAGTTCGCAACAATCTGCACTTCAGAGCACTGTGTTCGGCTGCACCTCTGCTCGATGTCTGGTACATCACCACATACAGCGATTAGGGTGAGCCTACTGACGTCACAACTACTGTTTTCGATAGCAGTTGATGGCGACAGCAATCAGTACTGATGTGCATTATTGTGTCATGCGCTTTACATGATACATAATTAAGGAAAGTATAAACGTGCGTACGTAGTGTTTAACATTTGAGGAATTTGTACTTTGGTACGTTTATGTAAGGTAACGTAAAGGTAAAGTGCACCATTGTACAGGCACTGAGGCTCTGCACACGCTGTACGGCCAATAGGGGGAGTAGAGGTATAGCTCTACCCTTTCATGACCACGGGACTAGAAGGGGGTGAAGGGTCAGCGTCACGCCCCGGCCGCTCTTTACCTCCGGTAAAGACCCGGTACCCATTGTACAGGAGGCTGAGTGGGCCAGAGTGAAAGAGGTGCGGAAAATCTCGCGCCCACCGGGGTTCGATCCCCGGACCGTCCAGCCCGTAGCCAGTCGCTATAACGACTGAGCTACACCGGCTCACGTACTTTTATGTATTTGGAAAATATTTACATTGCATAACAAATATTGTTACAAATTCAGGAATTACAAATTGAGTTAAACACATTTTGCTTATTGCTACATTATAAATTTTTTTTCCGGAAGCCGAATTTGGGTCAATCTGATGTAAAAAAAGTTTCCATTTGTTCCGTCTCTGTGGGGAATGGCGGTTAGAAATAGAACAAATAATTTCAGTATTAAGACAGCGTCAATCACAATGGACAATGTCTTGAAATGAAGCGAGTTGGGACTGTTTTTTGCATAAGATGCAATAAACATTTCTATCTGAATTAGCGTTCACACAGCCACATTTTTCGGATCACAAGAAACAGAATCAATTTTCACAAATTCTACGTTCTGCCCACACAGTGCATTTATGTCTTGTGTGGATCTGAGAACAAACAACGATTATTTCTCTATACAGCATTAACTGACTGGTTTTTATAACCGAGACGGAGTGTGTTTACTGCGAGGTACGGAATGGGTCTTTATATATAACCCTCTAAAGTCCGGTGGTGACTATATGTACCGCCAGTTTAACATTCAGCAATTCTACGTTCTGCCCACACAGTGTATTTATGTGTTTTGTGTGAATCTCAGAACAAACAGCGATTATTTCCCTATACAACATTAACTGACTGGTTTTATAACCAAGGTGGAGTGTGTTTACTGCGCGGTACGGACTAGATATTTATATATAACTAAAGTTAACTTTACACTTTCAAGGAGCTGATAACTCTGCTCATCCACTTTTATGCCATAATTTTCCTGTCAATGACCATTCATACGAGCTGCGAAATGTACCGGAAACGTATCTACACATATATACAGTGCTCAAACAGAAGATGGAAGGGACTACATTTGCGCGGGTAAGTGCAACATAGGGCAGAGCTTGTGCAGAGAGCAGGACGCAGTGCAGCTGGGGTTGACCACCCACAAGGCACGCCAAACTATGCTCGTAGAAGGTAAAAAAACCCCTGTACAGGACTCACATGTATACAGCGCGAGTAGAGTACAGATGCACGCATTCTTAATCTCGCTACAGATGACGGTGAGCGGTCAGCTTCACGTTCCGGACGCTATAATCCGCAGAAAGGCACAGCAAGCTGTGTGGACCCCGAGCTGGGCTGGAGAGTTTGTTGAAGATAAAGCCGCTCTTTCCCGTCACTAGCCTACGCAACCTCTCGGCCAGGATATATTAAATGTATTCATAACTGTTTCCACAAAAAATACATGAACATGTCCCACACCACATGCTGCTGCTCTGCAGTAAATTTACGTACCGAGAACAACATATTTGCATAGGACAGTACATGTCAAATAAATATGTTAGCATATTGGAAATTGCATGCAGATTATATTCAATATTTGCAAACAACAACGACTGCAGTTATTGGAAAACAAATTGTTCAAATGTCTGCCATAAAGCTTCCAACTGCGCGACAGTGACGTGGCCACCTGCAGGTGACACCGTGGGGCTGGCAGTCACCAGTGACACTGTGACGGCCTGACGACACTGAAAGTTACGTCAGGACATGCAGAAAGACGCGGACGTGACGTAATGCAGTGGATCAGTCTGTACACAAATTTCCTCCTCCCATATTTGTCCCTTCTCTAATTTTTCCTTTCTTAACCTTCCTCACTGCTCTGACGTTTTCACCCCGTCCGACGTTTTTCCCACAAAAGCCCTCGCTGTACAAAACTGCATGTAAATTTCCCAGCATTAACCACGCGACTTTGTAGAACAACGTGTTATTAATTTCGCATATGTAAGCCAGTTTGTTCCACTGCACTTCTGCTAACGCAAAGTTGACGTGGATCTTCCGCACATCTTTCTCTACACTGCCAAGGCCATCCTCTGCATCCTCCGGTCGACAACATACAGCCTGAAGTGCTGCTTTGCTCGGTCCAACCGAATACACAAACCGAATGCGCCTGGTTACGTATTGATTTAGAATTACTGAGGATTTAAGGAAATACGTTTAACATGATACAGCTGGCGTGCGTTGTTTGTTAACTGAACAATACTTACTCGTACCCTCTCTAAACTAATTTGAGCTTTCTTGTTTAATTTCCGGGCATAAATTCGGCTTTCATTTCAAAATGTTAATATTAGTAGAGCGTAAAAAATAAAAACAGCACAACCAGGCTTCTAAACCTGCTGCTGGTGTTTAAGGACGGCCCGAGGTTATCCTGTTCTAAACCTGTAAAGCCCAGTGGTCATTATATGTACCACCAGGTTAACATTCAACAGTTCTACATTCTGCCCAACACAGTGTATTATGTGTTTTGTGTGGATCTCAGAACAAACAGCGATTATTTCCATATACAGCATTAACTGACTGGTTTTTATAACCGAGACGGAGTGTGTTTACTGCGCGGTACGGACCGAGTCTTTATATATAATACCGTTAAACTGTTTTCTTTGCTTTTTAAATCCCCTCTCATTACTGTAGTTCAGACAGTCGGTCCGACACAAGTTGAGGACTTCAGGAATTTACAGCGTTTTACGGACTGTAGAAACTTTTGAGCTATGACACCGTGTTGATTGGTAATTACTTATGTTTCGGTGGAGTTTGTCGTCTTCATCATCAAGGTAGGCTAAAAATAACCAACTGTTCCATCAATATATTCGCCCTCCATTACACTACCATGGAGGTAGCCAGTCACTCCGTAAACTATCGACTAAGTCAGGGGTGCCCAACCCACACGACGAATGTGAAACGCCAGGTCGTGTTTTGCGGTCAGCAGCCACATTTTTAAAATCACATATATTTGCACAACGATGCAGGATGTTAGGTAGGACACGTTTTGGGATGTGTAACTTGCGACCAGCGACCAATAAATTTGAGACCTTTGCCAAAATATATTGGACATTCCTGATCTAAACTATTTGTAACTGGTTAAGTGAACATAAACTGGAAACGAGGATGTACATCGCAGTTTCGGTAGAAGCAGACTCGCAGCGCCCTTTCTACACGTTCATCCACTCGCTCCGTGTCCTGTCTGTTACAGGCAGATGTAAATTTGACAAAAGTTGATTATCGATTTTTTGCTTCTGTGCAGTTGGCAGGACAACAGGACACGGTCCGTAGCAGGCCTGCAGTCAGCAGCGCCCTGTTTCTAGCCTCTAGTTAACTCCGCCCGTCACCTCAGGCATTCCTTGTATCAAAGTTCAACAGCTCGTCCTCTCCAGCTGCACTGCGGCCCGTAACTGTCAACACCAGGAACGACCCCATGCTTGGCCCTCCGGGAACCTTTAAATTTCCAGATCATTTCAGAACTGACAACACGAACAGATTATCATCTTCCGTGTCACCAACCACTGCTGCAGAATATTAGCAAATTCCCACGCCAACTCGTGAAATTTTAGTAATACTGAAGGGATCTCTTTGTACGAGCCGATGTGCCATTCTGAATGTGCTTGTGTATTAGGCCGGGGACACACTATTCTCACGTCACGTGAGCTCATGTGATGTTAACGCGTGCAGTTGGGATGTAAGAGGTGATTTAACGTTGAATTCTATGGCGCAGATTCACACTTCTGTCACTCTGCTTACGTCACGTGATCTCGCGTGGAGCTCAGTTCGGCTCACGTGCCAGCACGCCTCTCAAATTTCTGCTGTCTCACACATTTCGTGAGACGTGACTTACGTGTCGAGCGCTCTTCAGACGTTACCAGTTGCTTCCAGAAATGGAGGAAAAGCTTATTGAAAAAGTGTGCCACCGGACTTTTTTATATGACACCAGGTCACCAGATTATAGAGATCAGCATATGAGAGCCAACGCATGGGAAGGGATAGGGAAGGAGTTGAAAATAAAACGTAAGTTTTATGTGAGCTCACGTGACTTGAGGTTCGTGTGTTCCCGGCTCTATACTATCACGTGACCCTCGTCACATTTAAACGCTACTCCATGGCTCCCTTCTTCGGTAGTTTATTTTTTAATCCTAAAGCAAATCAACAGTCAATGTCTTCCAAAGCACTCCTTTAGTCTGAGTGCGCTATGTGATATTTTATATTGGTGATTAGCTATTTCTTCAGCCTCAGCTGCCGTCACGCAGTTGATACTTAATTATTTTCTTCGACCGTAGCGGCAACAGACAGAGGATTTGTGCTGTAAGGGTGTTTTATTGTAGCGAGGTGTGAGACAGGCAGTTGCTATGGGTTGTTAAAATTGGCTGTTGGCACAATTAGCCAAATCAACCCAATCATTAAGGCGGCTGAAGTAAACAAATTTGACGCAATAATTAGCGGCAAGACAAAGGGAGAGGAACGTGAGGCTGACAGTCTCCATACAAGATTAGGATTGAGAATGCGTTAAGATTTCTTATAAATTCCGCTGACTTCTTCATATGCTTGAGTTCAAGTGTACCAGGGTCTTAATGAACTGTCTTAATGAACAGTGTCTTAATGAACTGTCTTAATGAGCAGTGTCTTGATGAACTGTCTTAATGAACACTGTCTTAATGAACTGTCTTAATGAGCAGTGTCTTGATGAACTGTCTTAATGAACAGTGTCTTAATGAACAGTGCCTTGATGAACTGTCTTAATGAACAGTGTCTTAATGAACTGTCTTAATGAAAAGTGTCTTAATTAAATGTCTTAATGAACTGTCTTAATGAACAGTGTCTTGAGGAAATGTCTTAATGAACTGTCTTAATGAGCAGTGTCTTGATGAACTGTCTTAATGAAAAGTGTCTTAATGAACTGTCTTAATGAACAGTGTCTTAATAAACAGTACCTTGATAAACCGTCTTAAAGAACAGTGTCTTAATGAACTGTCTTAATGAGCAGTGTCTTGATGAACTGTCTTAATGAACAGTGTCTTAATGAACTGTCTTAATGAACAGTGTTTTAATGAACATTTCCTTGATGAACTGTCTTAATGAACATTTCCTTGATGAACTGTCTTAATGAACAGTGTCTTAATGAACTGTCTTAAAGAACAGTGTCTTAATGAACAGTGTCTTAATGAGCAGTGTCTTGATGATATATCTTAATGAACAGTGTCTTAACGAGCAGTGTCTTGATGAACTGTATTAATGAACTGTCTTAATGAACAGTGTCTTAATGAATTGTCTTAATGAACAGTGTCTTAATGAACATTTCCTTGATGAACTGTCTTAATGAACATTTTCTTGATGAACTGTCTTAATGAACAGTGTCTTAATGAACAGTGTCTTAATGAACAGTGTCTTAATGAGCAGTGTCTTGATGAAATGTATTAATGAACTGTCTTATTGAGCAGTGTCTTGATGAACTGTAGTAATGAACTGTCTTAATGAACTGTCTTAATGAACAGTGTCTTGATGAAATGTCTTAATGAACTGTCTTAATGAACCGTGTCTTAATGAACTTGGTGAACAATGTCTTAATGAACTGTGCCTCCATTCACACGCACTGTGGAATGTGACACTATGTCTTGTCGTTAGCATTTCCTGACGTTTCGATGAATCGTACTACGTCCAACTTCACGGCCAAGCAGTGAAAAAAGGGAATTCTTCCTTCATAAACAACCTCGTCATTTGTTTCCATTCCCATGCAAGAACATATGTAGAAATATAATCCTTCGAAATATTCGTGTCTATTTAAGGTTTCTTTCTTGCACTAAAAGTAAAAAAGATTTATCACGTTTGCTGCGTTTCTCTTTTTTTTTTTCTGAACCATTTCATAAATACTCAGAAAATTTTATACGAAGCCTATTATAAGGTCTTTATTTTATAATTGCAATTTGTAACTTCCTGTCGACTCATTCACCATATTATTTAACCAGTTCAGCAGACCGCCAAAAAGGATGACGGAATAGCGGCTGAAGGTTGCCAAGGATAGCTGTCAGATAAAAAATGACTCAAAAAAACAAGCAGTAAACTGGCATTCATACAATGAACGTTAACAACATGGCGGACGGTTACATTTTTAGGCGGTAGCAAGAGTGGCGCCATTTACGTTTGGGCCACTGAAATGGTGTAGTGGAAGGAAATACAGTTTGTGGTAATGCGGCCTGTTTGAATAGAAATTAGCAAAATTACATCAATGTAAATTTGTCTTAAGATTTCAGTTTTTGTGAATCGGCCTTGAGTAGTAACAGATCTCAAGTGCACTGTGTACTGTGTACTGTGCACTATGTACTGTGCACTGTGTTCTGTGCGCTATGGACTGTGCGCTGTGCACTGTGTACTGTGCACTGTGAACTGTGTACTGTGCACTGTGCTCTTTTCACCGTTCACTGTTTACTGTGGACTGTGTACTGTGTATTGTGCTCTGTGCACTATGTATTGTGTTCTGTGCACGGGATTTAACAGCATATTTGTGTTGAAAGTAAAGGCAGAGTGTAATTTGCAACTTGATGCCTTTCAAGTTGTTCCAGCAAGACTGTAGCACTTTTGTGTGACAATGTGGCAGTGAGAGTGACGTCCCTTCTTATTCTTATTCTTCCCCCTCCTCCTCTTCCTCTCAGAACTCAGGCCTCTTAAATTGCTCCGGTCTCATTTCCATCTACGTGATCTACTTTATTCCTGATTCCTCTACGCTTGTAATGGATGCTGACTTCCTGACCCTGTCTTCCTCTATCCGTTCGGTTTGATCTCTCCAGGTAACTTGTCCCTCATTTTGTTACAACTAGATATATTTAACACCTGCTGTACTCGTACATTTTCTCTCTGTACCTGATCGTATAAAGTACATACCTTGATTCCTGTCAGCATTACCATTCATGTGACCTGTATCTAAATCTCTCCCTCATTCCAAGGACCAATCTTCACTGCGATACAGCACTCAGTTTATAGAATTGAAGTGGCTGCTTCTTACACTGTGTCAGGCCAAGAATCTGTCAATTTTGTTGCACATTTTTGGTGAAACTGTACCGTATGTCTGTGTGTGTTTCTTCTTTACGACTGATCTGACGTCATGACACAAGTAGCTGAAGTGTTGAAATTATTCAGCACGGAGAACAAACGCCATTATGTTTGTTCTTACAAACAGTTTGCTTCAGGAGGCCAGATATAACTTACAGACTGTACTTAATTGCTAGCCAGTTCTTCGAAGTGTTTTTTTAAGATTGTTGCACGCAGTTGGTCACCATAACAAAACATAACTTTGGTAATTTTTCCCTTTTCAAAATCCGCATACCGAGATTTGAAACTAAATTGGTATGGACAGTAAAACTGTCGTGTGTGGGTCTTGAAAAGTGCAAGACTGCAGCAATACAGTTAATACAGAAGAAATATGCATTTGTTTTGCGCAAGCTTGTAAATTCCAGCTTCATCATCTTCAGTACATTGTCGTAGGTTTCTCTCAAATGACGATCGCAGTGCAGAATTGGACGTGTCTCATTGGAAGGCGCTGCAGTGCGTCATCATGCGACGCAGAGCAAGTGTCTTGCACCAGCGTACATACAGAAACCGACGCACCTGTTAACCTTTAATCGACACTCGCCCCCTTGTGGGAATGACAAGAGCTGGCAGCCCAGAACTGCCATAAATATTCAACATACAATTGTCTGTCTGTCTGTCTCCTTCCCTTTCCGGGGATAAAAACTGACCGGATGTCATTGAGACGAGCTTGCTGACCTGAAATAATTGCTGGATTTTTGTTGTGTGTTGGTGTGCGGCAGATGCACGTGTTTGTCTGGTATCATATTGCGTTCTTATGGTAGGATAAAAAGGACGATTGCCCACAAACTGCCCCATTTGGTGTGCAAATTTGAAAGCTGTTATACAAGTAGCTGGAAAAATAGTGCTTATTGTCATTCTTGTTGTTCAACAATTCAGACAAGAAACCCTTCAGCTGTGTTTCTTTCACAGTTGACAGCGACAGACTTGGGCCACAATTTGTGGATGATTTTCTTTCTCTTCTTTTTCCGTAATCTGTTAATCGACGTTGCATATTTTAAATTCACAACCGTCTAAGTATGCAGAGTCCTTCTTGGGAACCAGGGACTCCCTCAACTAATCATCCAAGCATTTTATGGAACCCGACGGTTCAGTACCCTACGCACAAGAGTCCCCAGCCACATTAATACATTCCACGTTCTCCCACCATAATCCTTGGAAATCCACTTTAATAACATTGTAAAATTTAAGCCTAATTTCAAAGAAGTCATGTACCTACATGTACCCCAAAGTTTCTGAAATTATTTATATTCACCCCTTCCTTGCCCATGCCCCCGTGCCCCCTGCCCCCTGCTTCCTGCCCTGTGCCCCGTGCCTTCTGCCCCCTGCCCCCTCATCTCATCGTTGATTTAATCACTCCAAAATATTCTTTGAACAGTACAAATCACGAAGCTCCTCATAACGCAGTTTTCTCCATTCTCCTGCTAAAACAAAACGCTCCCTGCAGTAGCTCAGTACACAACGGCAGGGCGGTCCCTCTGCCCTCTCACTGCCCCGCTATGCTTGCTGTCGGCATTTCTTCTGCCATTTAGTGTTCAAATACAGCATTTGTCTAAACATTCCTGTCACACAAAAGGTTGGATCCTTCATAAAATTGAAATTAGTGGACCATTTGGTACACACTTTAAGAAAGTAATTAGATGAAAGGAACTAAGAAATGAGAGACGACGTTAGAACAGAACAATCAAAGGTTTCTGCATGCTGCAAGAAATTCGAATACAGCGCCCTTAAATTAAAAACAAATTCAGATAAAATCGACCTTCCAGCTGAATGAAACAGTCAACTGAATTGATGTCTGAGAGCACCGAAACTGGAGGCAGCTGGACTGAATTCAGAACAGAAAGTTCCAAAGAACCTAACCACACGGTCTGTCATGTCTCGCTGCGTGCTACCAGCCCTTGGCAAATAATCTCCCGTACGTACTGGACAGGAGGCTGAGTAGGCCCCGACCGGTGGGGAGGGGCTTGGCATTTTGCAAAAGTAAAATTGTTGTTGTAAGGTTTTACTTTTACCTGTACACATATGTACATATATACATATATTGCATGGGTTCACATGTGTGTTGGAGAGAGACAGAGAATGTGCAGTAACTAATGAATACACAGATACACACAACAATACATAAGAAAGAAAGAAAGAAAGAAACAAACAAACAAACAAACAAACACGTTTCACACACAAAACCCGACCAATGTACACATATATTATTAACAGTGTGTCACTCCGCCATGTTTCAGCCCTCAAAAGGCCATCTTCAGCAGTACGACTGATACAGTGCAACAGGAAGGGCAACAAAATGAGTTAGCAGATGTAAAATTCTGGAGGATAAACTTTTGATATAAACAGAATTTTACATCTGCTAAATCATGGACCTTGAGTCATTAAAGAAGAAGCGATAGATATATTTGTTCGAAACGTCGGAGAGACACCTACGACGTCGCGTCGCATCCTTAACGGACCGGACTCCTCGTTTGTCAGCTGCCGAAACACCAGCTCGCACAACCTCTTGGAATTGTTTTTTGTAATGAGGAGCAGAGTTTTTCTGTGAGGTACGGACTGTCAAAATGTGCCATTATGCATATTAATTTAAGTTGTCAATATGTACACAAAGTGAGTAAAAAATATATCCATGCCCTGCAGCTCCCGTCTCAGCCTCCCCCCCCCCCCCCCCCCC
>Ga0268261_10000504_pt1 | contig 24703 bp, 11 predicted proteins | sample TergutNc150P1_FD_190353 | JGI IMG/M metagenome (GOLD analysis project Ga0268261, IMG submission 190353) | Nasutitermes corniger P1 segment gut microbial community from laboratory colony in Florida, USA - Nc150 P1 (SPAdes) (version 2) | ecosystem: Host-associated > Arthropoda: Insects >...
CACACACACACACACACACACACACACACACACACACACACACACACACACACACACACACACACACACACAAAGAATAATAAACACAAAATGCTTTTTAACAATAACAACAACAACAACAACAACAACAACAACAGGAAGGCGAACGAACTTCAACGTTACGTTTTTAAATACACGGTCTACTCGTTTTATAGCCTTGAAGGAGATTTGAACCAACACTCCACTGCCAGCTGCTCGCCTTAACAGTTGATCCGAATCCCTCCCCACAACTGCATGATCAAAAGAACCGGATTCAAACCTCTGATTGTATTAAACATAAATAAATAAAAACTACTAAATTTACAAACCATTTTTAAAGAAGTTCCACTCTTCAGAAGTGTGTCGCAAATTTCGGTTTCTTACAGTTTACACGTACTAGACCTTAGTACTGGCTTTTGCACACCACCAACTACATTGACAACGACTTAGTGTGCCCTAAAACCACATATGCACAACCTCAGGGAAATATTAGCTCAGTCACCGCCGACATGTGTATCATCAGATGGGTTCACAATATCCACTGTTTGTTTATTAAATTTTTAATGTGGTAAATAGAAACAAAATATAGGGCGGAATTGCTGGTCACGTAATTGGATGGGCGATAATTGATGTGGCGTTTATCGGGGTTTGATATGACATGATATGATATATTTGGTAACTGCAATTTAGTTGACACACGGTGGCAGAAATACAGTTCAAATTTACACAAAGACAATATGCAGAACAACAAAATGAAACCAAATACACAGAAGACGACATATGTACATGAGAATAAAAATATATAAATATAAAAATACATAATTTACAAAACTGAACAGAAGTATACACGTAAATCCATATAAACATGTATAGAACTTAGTGAATGAAATCAAATAAAAATATTTTTCCAAATCTCATCTGATATTATTTTTACCCCTGCTGTCTTGCGATAGGCAGAAGTCACAAACTGTGCGGCCATTAATTTACCGAATGTAACATCGATTGATGGAAAAAATAAAAGGTGTGAAATTATATTGTATAATGAAATAATATCCCTTTCCCACATAAACCTCTAAAATGAAAGCCAAACTCTCGTATTATTTGATTACATAGATGACATTAATAGTTCTCCAAAGACAGCACCATGATGGAGATCCAATAAACGGACATCCACTGGAAAACATAAAACTAAATGGAGTAAAACAAAACTTCCAATATTTCTGTCGGCAATTTATACGGCTTTTAACGTAGAATGGGTGATATTTAAAAACTAATTGAACACAGGGTAATGTTTGAAAAATTAGACGAAGAAGTAGTAAAGCGAAAATCTTTCACAGTATATAATTCAAACTCTAGAACCCTCCATGTGTTCTGTATTAATATATAGTTATAAATACATGTCTGACACCGTGCTCCTCTGAACAGTATTCATGTTTCAAGTAAGCCAAATATAAAGTATTAGTGCTAGATAAATGTCTCATAAAATTCACTAGTGTTTTCATACTGTGCAACAAAACACTAGGGATGGCATCACCTACAATATTGGTACCTTCTTAAAAAGAGTAATGTCGTGGTCTGCCAACCTAAAATTAAGAGTTGAAAGCACGACATAAAAACGGTAGACATTCATCTGTCTCTCCGTACATAATGCTTCAGAAACTGCTGAATTTACACGGAAAAAGCCCAAAGAAGCATTCTGAAATTTGTGTAAACTTTAAATCGTTACTACATTTAAACCAACAGCTGACAATCTACATGAAGACGTGCCTGTCGCACGTACTGAGAAAACTTCAAAAAAACTGGATTGCCTACATTTTACACATAGCAATTTGTGTCTAATTCTCAGCTATTTGTGCTCTACAGCAAAAACTGTAACTTACAGTGTATGACAATGCAACAAATTGGAACAGTACTGGACAGTCGGTCGAAATTTACGGAGAACCATGTAACTTCAGGTTAAAATTCTGACAAACAATACCATGAATTCAACAGGACAATGTAACGATACAGGAACATATATCTTTTTATATAAACGCTAGATATGTTTGGAATAATTATATTTTTTGAGAAATTTATTGGTCCAGTAAGACAAATCCGAATAAAATTCCTCAAATACCATTTAATATTACACATATTTCTCGCTGTATGATAATTTGAACTAAATCCAGATGCTGAAGACAGTACTTTCTAGAAAAACTCTGAACTCAAATTCGCCTATGTGACGTGGTTGGAGTCTTTGCTTAGGTCCACAGCGTTAATTACTCTATAATATGGAGTTGATCAAATTATGATAGGGAATATGGGCAGTGTGTACAGCAGGCAGGGTGAGGTTGAAGGAGCATTAATAAGTGTATGCGAGTAACTGAATTCCTTAGTTTGATTTGTGGGACAAGAAAAATAAAGAGAGAAATAATGTAAGCAGGCTTAAGACAAAACTCTTTTGTGAATGTTTTTGATTTGGCACAGAATATTAAACGATCTGTGTCATTAGTTATTTTTTATTTTTTAAATTACAATGTATTTAAAAAAAATTTTGAATTTCCTGTTTGAGTAATGTTTTACTGTGTGTTGAATGTATCTTGCTTTCTCTCCTCACTAATGTAATCCACATAACAAGTTAACAAATAAGTGGTTGCTATAAACTTCTGCGCTGGGTGTTAGAGATGCGTATTTCCACACATATGCAACAATCTCTATTAGTTCTTCTTGTTCATCAACAGCAAGCAGAAGTTTTATCCCAATCATTTACATATTCGCCAAAACCAAAATTATGGTTTTGTAATATTTTTCACAGTATGGTACTGCTGATTTAGGAAACCATGATTTTCTTGCTCTCTTCTCGACTTTCCCAACCAGAACACTGAGACTATCTAGATCATATTATTTTATATTGTTCCACTTCACTTCGACAATCCCACTGTCACATCCGTTGCACCGAGTTTCTCTTCTAGAGTATTCTGCACTTCTTGTTTTGAATATATAGTTTCTCTAAATTCCATTATGTTCTTCTCATTTGAAACCTTAGGATTTTCTTCAATCTGGTGCAGAACTCGGTAACTAGTAAGCTGTTGTCAGAGTCAATATCTGCACCAGCCAGTGTCTGCACATATTTCACACTGTTTCTGAATCGACGTTTCACAAGTATGTAGTTCACCTCATGTCGATTCCGATCACCTGGTGCCTTCCAAGTGTGTTCCGCTTAGGGACACTGGCGTAAGTAATGGAACGCAACCTTCTGCGATTTTAAACTTTCTGGACAACTGAATTTATTTCTTGTATGCAGTCTGTTGTGCCAGAAATAGAAATTGTATGTAACTGACTTAAATAGCGCACAACTTTTTCCTTCTCCCCTCTTACAACATTGGAATAAGGCTAAAGATATATGGGAATTTTGTCTGAATTCGACGAGGCTCAGTGTATATGGTGAATAGCCTGCGGTCTGGATGAAGGTTGTTCGGTGCTCATAATTTTGCAAGAGAACTTTCTTTTATCCAGACCATCCTTTGTGGTTGTCACGCCATTGCTTGAATGCATTGCGTACAGGTTTTTCTTTCTGAGATAAACTATCGGTGGGAATTTGAAGTTAACGACACATCTCAGTCCAGAGCAGTTGCAGAGAATGCGTGAAAGTAAATTCTATTCCACATTAATCGAATACGATATTTTGTTTATCGTAACACTGAGAAAATGTGGACTGCACCAGTTCCAGGCTGAAATTCTCGAAGATTATCCGTCAGTTTCCACACTGTTTAGCCCTCTAAAGCCACCTGGAAACTTTATGTACCCCACGTTTTATAAATCTACAAAATATAGTTACTGCATCAGAGCGTATTTGTGTGTTTCATTTGAGTCTAAGAACAGACAGAATATATTTCCAAATACAGCAATAGCACGTTCCTTTATATAACCGATATGGAGACTGTTTATTGCGCGGTACGTCTGACTATTTATAAAATTCAGTGTACTTTAACATCTAAAGAAGTCGTTCTATGGCTCAGGCGGTTTGTCGCAGACCTCAGAGAGCCGAGGCTAGGTTTCGGTTCGAAAATGTTCCTTCAGAGATATGTTGTAAAATAATAGGTTTTTTCTCAGTACTCCGGTGCTACGCTGTCAGGATTATTCCGCACACTTTCTATACTCATCTTCACCTAATGTCTTTCGTACCATAAAAAACAGTGAAGACATGTAAACTTTTAAATGGAATAATGAGTAAAATATCTCGTAACCAGGCACAATGGAACAGGTCATTTAAAGCCATATAATGAATATTAGCGTAACTCTATTCTTTCTTTAACCTCAGTGCTAAAGGAGTGTGAATGTCCTGTGCCACACACCGGGAAATTTGTCCCCAGGAAACAGATGGGTTGAACATTATACAGAAGGCTTTTGAGGACCATGCCCAGTCTCATGTTGTTGATAGACTGCTGTATACACAATATACGAGTGAACGAAATGAATTCAGGAATTGTTGGTAAATAAATAAAACTTGGTTTTTGTACTCAGAAATTGTGTCAACCCTTTGTCACTCCGTATATCTGTCTGCCTATATATGCTGAAGATATGAAAACTAATTGAGTTGACTGTATTCTTCATCTTTGTTGACACAGCTTTAGAGGTTAATCATCTATTCAGTTTAATTTATGTCATTTGTCTAGACATTCACAAATCATACAGTATTTATTGGATCCATTACATGAATCACCTGTTTTCTCATGAACACTTTCAGTATTTATTCAAACTCCTGAAACTTATATTATCCGCCATTCGCCGGCATAACAAAGACAATAGTTTGAACAAAATGTGTTCTAATATATAAATTTTCATATCTAAGTCCATCCTAGATTTAGATATAATTTGTGACGGTATTTAAAGTAGAAGTATAATAAAATGGATCTTCGCAATTACTCAGCTTATGGCAGCTGTTAACATACAATTTTGAATTTCACTTTAAAAGCCACCCCGATTTCGGTATTGTTTCAAATAAAACTGCGAGTAGAAACTTTAACGCCTGAAGACAACATCAGTGGAAGACAGACGGCACGTTTACCTCAAAACTCGGTAAACAATGTCTGGTACACTTAGATATATAGAGATCTGCCGGCAATTCGGAGAGGACATAGCAGAACAATCGATTATTTCGAGTCGAATTATGTCTTTAAATATTTACAATTTTAGGTCTATGACTTCACTCTAGTGAACTCACCAAGTGCGACAGACACAAAGTGTGGATCTGCTGTGAATTTATACAGTCTGTATTCACACTGAACTTGTGCAGCCAGTAGAGCATAAGACATCTAACAGACCATTGTTTATTTGCCGCATAATGTTTATAAATTTACAAAGTAATAATGTACTATCACACCTTACAGGTGCTCCTGTAAAGATGTGTTTGCTTTCGACTCCGGCAACTTATTCAGAAATGTGCCCTATAAAGAGAAGACAAGATGCTTTTCAACCGCCCTGTCGAGGAGCTACAAGTAAAGGCAGATTGCAATTCGGGTGTCTGGAAGTAATCCTTTTCTTACTTTCTTTCTGTGGGGTTTCAGGCACATTCTTGACTAAGGCGACTGTATTTTGAGGTTCCCAGATCACACAAAGTTAGACACAGACGAACTGTGTAGATGACATAACATTCTGTGACTGGTTCCTTGATGACACACTACCGTAATAGAGTGTGGATAGGTCGAAACAATTAAACACTTTAAACGTCAAGTTAAATCCCATCTGCCATCTGCTTGCATTGTTAGGAGCTCACCCTGTTCTCCAAGTTAGCAGGATAAGGGTTAAACACTAAAATTGACACAAGGAAAGAAGTTGGTTTCACTCTACCGAAATCATCACCTAATTATTTCTGAAGTAAAATGTTTCAAATATACTTTCGATCACAGTGACTGAAATTCATTTGAATCATCTCCTTTGTGTCGTGTGAAATAGGGAAGTAATTAAAGTGCACAGATTGATTGATAAAATACATGTATAGAAGAATCGTATATTATAGAACAGAGGAAGGGTTGAGTGTTGTGAGTGGGAGTTAAGTGTTGGTTATGATTGTTACAACAGACGGTGAAGGTGAACAAATATATGTGTTTTGCAAAGATCTGCATATTTGTCTGTAAGTGTCTTATTTATAATATAAGTGAGCGATATTTTATCATAAATTTACATCGGCTTAAATGTAAAGAAGCTGTTATGGTTGTCACATTTAAATAATTGCTCAATTTTCTTGACAGATTTTTGGAAACTACTTCAACAAGTTTCATAAAAACGCATTCACTGGCAGAAGAGTTGTTTCATGCTGATACACAGACGGACGAACGAACAGACGAGCATAACGATGCTAATAATCTGCTTTCTCAAGCCTTTGTTAGATTTTAGTTAAATATGAATTTTTTAGAAAAATTTTCAAAAACACGCCACACAATTCTCTATAAATTGTTTAGTGCTGAGAGACAGACAGTGAGATGGACGGATATTATTAATTGAATTTTACATTATTGGTACGCCATTAGTAACGTGCTACACATCTACAGAATTCCTGAAATTATTTTGGTATTTTACAGACATTGGAGCCGATATGACATTACTGTCTGTCAGGTCAACACAGCTACACACACAGTCAATTGACTGACAAAGATAATTTAATTTTTGAGTGTACCAATTTAAAATATTACGCTGAAATTCAATCATTCTGAATCTCACTGCGTCATTGTCTGGTTACGTTTCTTTTTACGTCACTATCACTTCTTTCTTACATTCCCGTTAGAGTAATGTTTTACTGCATGTTAACCCTTTAAACCCCGAATTAAATCCCATTTATTTGCTGGCATTATTAGGAGCTCACCATTTTCTCCACGTTAGCAGGATAAGGGATAAATTATTAACCTTTAGGCGACTAATGTCATATATATATATATGACATTATTCGCCTAAGTGTTAAATGTGTCTTGTTTTTCTCTACTTACTTATGTAACCCAACAAACAAGTTAAAAGATAAGTGGTAGCTCAACTTTTTGCGTTGAGTGTTTCAGATACATATTTCGACAAATAAACAACAATCCCTATCAGTTGACACAATTCTTCAACAGCACGCAGTCATCTTTTTTCAAACATTTACTTATGAGCCAAACAACCAACATTATCGTATTGTTATATTGTTCACATTATGATATTGCTGAATTTGGCAAAGTTTCAGTAAACAATATGCAATCTCTCTCTGCTTCACAAAAAATATTTCCAATATTTAAATTCTAACGAACTCTGTTTCGAGTCCAACAAACGTAAGTTCGTGCCACGTAAGTATTTTATATATACGAAAACTTGACCTATATCTGGCACTTTGCACATTTTCGAAGAGCGAGTAGTGGGTTCGTGATGACTGTCCGTCCGTCCGTCCATCCACATCCAATAACTCCGCTCCCATTGAACAAATTTTCACATAAACTAATATTTCTGAAATTTACAAAAATTTTAGAGAAACTTCATGTTTTGCTAAATTCTGACAAGGATAATGTGTACTTTACATAAAGACAGACACACTTATATAATACAATATTGCGACGAATTATTCTTAGAAAGGGAAACTTTTCCGAACGGCGTTACAGACAAAATCAATAAAGGTACATTTGTTTAAATATTTTATCTTAAAATTGTGTCGTTTATGAGATAATGCGAAAAAATGAGTTACAGACAGACACGGAACAGATCATTATATAATACGGCACTTGCGTTTTGCATACTGTTTATATAAGGCCATAGACACACAGAAATGGTACATGTTACTACTTTTCCATGTCAACAATAAATACACAACAGTACCAATATGTCATGGCTGTATGTACACTGTCGGTATAGTTTTGTTTTAATACTTTGCAAATCGTGCTGTTGATCTACATTAGCCATTAAATTTCCAAACGCAATGTTCAAACGCACATATTTTAATAAAAAGATATAACCATCAAACCGACTCAACACCAGGAATAATGTACAAAACACAAGCCAATAAAATGAACATAAAATTTTCTACTATCTAATATAATCCTGTGCTTTCCCATATGGTTTATGTCACCCAGTTCTTACCGCTACCGAACGTTATGTATAGCCACAGTGTATTTTTGTACTGAGGGATTATAAGGAAGGAAGAATGGGAATAGAGGGAAATATACTGGAGTGGGGAAATCTGTGGGAGATGCGGAGATGGTAGAAATATGAGAACTTGTCATTAGTCACAGTTTAGTCAATTCCACATCTTAAATTTTTGTATCTCACCACCACCACTAATCTTTTAGCGTATGTTTTTGTGGGGTATCAAAGCAAACTCCCTGAACTAGAGACAATGAAGGACGTGCTAAAGAATTTTCAAGAAAATATCATAGATGTCATCTACTTGGTGGTTTGGCCGAAAGATCACTGCCAGCAGACAGAATATTTAAAAGAATTAGGAAGTTCCGTATACAGACATTGGCGTAGGATATGGAACGCGACCTTCTGCAATTTTAATCATTCTAGACAATTAAATATATTCCCTGTATGCAATAATTTTTGCCAGAATTAGAAATTATATGTAATTGACGTATATATCACACATTCTGTTTCTATTTCCTCACCTTACGCCTAACAGTGGAGACTAAATTTTATAACGGAATATATCCTGCATTCAGTTATCTCAGTGTATTTAGTGACTAGCATAAGGTCTGCACGATAATTGTTCGGTACCCATTATTGTGCAAGATGTCTTTCCCTTCTCCAATTCTTCCTTCATGGCTATCACGTAATACCTCGTATTCAGTAGGTACCTTTGTTCGTTTCTGCGGGAACTATCCTTCGAACGTTGAAATTAACTTCTAGTTCGATCTTAGTGAATGCGTGGAGGTATACCTCTATTGCACAGTAATACACCACGGTATTTACTTTATCGTAGCATTGAGACAATCTGACCTGCTCCATTTCCAGGCTGTAATATTAGAGGACTGTCCATTATATTCTACACTGATTAGCCCTCTAGAGCCAAGTAGAAAATTTATGTACCGCAAGTTTTATACATCCAAAAACTACAAGAACTGCATCACAGCTTATTTGTGTGTTTTATATTATCCTAAAAACCAAGAGAATATGGTACCCTATACAGCCATAGTATGTTCGTTATTATAACCGAGATGGTGAGAGTGTATACTGCGCAGTGGGTTCTGACTCTCAATAGACTTCATTGTAAGCTCACCTATAAATAGGCCATTCCATGGCTCAAGCGGTTAGTCGCCGACCTCTGACCGCGGAGGACTGGGAGATATGATTTCAGTGCGGAAGGACAGACAGAAACAAAAAAAGAAAGAAAGACAGACAGACTGAAAGCCCTTCAAAGTTGGCTCCAGATCCTCAGAATGCCTGCGAAAATTCAGGCTTTCTTACAGAAACTGGAGATGTTCCATTGCAGGGCAATTCTTAGAGCACAGAATAAGAAAGTTTAATGTGGGAAAAATTTCAAATACTAACTTCAAATACATGAATGTTTAGGAGAATTCCTGTTGCTTATAGCATTTCATAGGTATAAATACATGTCTGACACAGTCCAGGTGTGAACAGTGTTCACCCTTCAAGTAAGTAAAACATAAACATTTAATGACTGTTAAAACTACTGTCGTTAACATCACCTAAAATATTAGTACTATATTTGTCTTTGTACTGAAGTCTCCTTCATACAAGTTCTAAAAATAAAATCCACTACAAACGTCGACATTCTTCTCTCTCTCTCCCTTCTCTCTCCTCCTACCAATGCTTTAGCAAATGACTGCAATTATTCTGGTAAAGACCAAAAGAATCTTCTATAATCTTTAATTTCGCACCGTGCATGTTGTTATATTTATTTTATTCAAACCAACTCATGCACTCCTTTTAAAACATATTCTCATTCACATTTAAAACTCTAAATTGTTAAAAATGTTTGTAAAACACATAATTAAAAACCTACATGTTTCGGTCACAATTATTTGACCATTTCATGGGCTTGTCTTTCGTACTTAGTGCTGTTACTAACTTCTCTGCTTGTTTGCGTCGTTGTGACAAGTACATCAGGCACACACAAACATAGACAACATTACAGCCACATACCAAATAAATGACGCAAACAAGCGGAAAATGTAGTAACAGCACTAAGCACGAAAGACGACCCCCTGAAGATGGTCAAATAATTGTGACGGAAATATGTAGGGTTTTAATAATGTATTTTACAAACATTTTTAAAAATTTAGAGTTTTAAATGTGAATGTGAATGTGTTTTAAAAAGAGTGCATGAGTTGGTTTGAATAAAATTAATCTTATATAAATTTGTCTAAACAATGCAACCATACAAACTACAAAGAAACAGCGAACACTCTATATGTTGTATGCTTGTCGCACGTATAGAGAGGGAAATAAACGTGCATTTTATGTTCATTTTAATGCTTGTTATACCTCACCTTTTCAGGACAGTCACTTAAAATTGATGTAAGCTTTAACACCACAGGGCTGTATTCATTTTTATATAAAAATCTGATTGTGTCTAAATTAAACTTCTTGTGTTATACAGAGAACAACGTCACATCCCAATCTTCCTTTATGCGTACAAATGGAAGAGCACAGGATATTTAAAAAATCATCACTCAGTGCGTAAGTACAATTTAAAATGCTTGACAAAATCCTTATGAGAGCACGTGCAAAATGTAATGATTAACGATCACACATCAATTTACATGAACGCAAGTTTTAATGTTGATTATGATACATACAGATAATATCACTCTCCATGAAAAGCAGACAGTTTTACGTTCTCAAAATCCATTCAATATAGCATATACTTCCCGCTTGATAATAAGCTTTATTAATCCATATCTTACACGTGGATTATAAATGGTTTACTTTAAAAAGTAGTTGGCTTTGTGACGTGAGTGGTCATTTGTATAGGTCTAAAGCTCACATAATTCTATAATATTGTGTTGAATGAATTGATAAATGTGATTAAGACATTGTGTAGAACACGCTGCAGAGGGCTTGAAAGAACTTTAGGAAATTTTCGTGCTTAACGTAGCGTTTTTTCTGATTTGCGGGACAAGAACCTGAATAGAGAGAATAGAGAAAAGAGACATAAGAAATATGAGTATTTTTAAATGCGATTGACGTGGCTCGGAATATAAAGAACTTGTGCCCTTAAATTGTATTTACTCATTCTAAATTCAAATCATTCTAAAAAGTCAATAATTATAAATTAATTTTTATATAATATTTTACTAATTTTTGAAAGTGTCTTAGTTTCTTTCCACACTGATGTCATTCAAGAAAATATTGTTAGATGAATGGTTGCCCAAACTTCTGTTCTGGGGTTTTTACTTTCAAATTTAGAAAAGACACTCACTAACTATAACAGATTTTCCAGTTCATCAGCAGCAAAAAACAATGTTTCTTTAAATTTACTAATTAGCCAAACAACCAAATATTATCATATTATTATATTGTTTAGAGTATGTACTGCTGAGTATGTTAATGCGTCGATAAATAATATACAATTCCACCCTGCCTGACATAAATTAATTCGAAAATTCATATTATAACATACTCCTCTGCACAATATCTTTCACGTATGTCTCATTTGCAGCAATGTGGAGTGGACAATACTACGTCATAGCAGTTGACTACGACCTTTACGCAATTATCAAGTTCTGACACTTTAAATCCAACAACCCTAAGTACGTGCCTTGTGAACGCTTTAAACTTGTAACAAAGTGAACTATATTAGTTGTTTCACACATTTCGGAAAAGTGACTATCAGTTTGGTAAAGTCTGTCTGTCCATCCGTCCGTCCGCATCGAACAACTCGGCTAGTATTGAACGAATTTTAAAAATATTTGATATTTTAGAACTTTTCCAAAACTGTGGAGAAAATTCGTGCTCGGCTAAATTATGACAGATGTGGCGGTTAAATTAAATAAAGACAAACATAATTTTATCAATATTTCGCTGATTTTGTCTTAAGAAAAAAAGTAGCCTGGCGAATTTTTAGATGAAATTAAAAAAAATCATTTTATTCGCATTATCTTGTCTTAAAAATGTTTCATTTGTGAGATAATGTGTAAAATCTTGTAGAGCTAGTCATGAAACGCAACATAAGATAATACGTCGGATGCGCTTTCCATACTGGCTAGATAAGTCTATAGGCATGCACTCAATATGTACAACTTACTGCTTTTCCACGTCAACTAAAGATACGCAAACGCACCACAATGTTACAGTTATACATACAGTGTCTGTCATGTTTGTTTCAGTCTTTGCAGATTGTGCTGTTGATCTACATAATAATTCAATTTGCACACGAAATGAAAAAACTCACATATTTAAAAATATGTATACTTTCATCGAAAAAATTCAATTCTGGAAATTACCTGCAACAACAAAAAGACTTAGGTTAAAAATGCTTTTTCTTCTTTCCGTTGTAATCTTGTGCGATCCGCTAAGTCCTAAGTCAATCAGTTCTTAGCGCTGACGAACGTTATTTATAGCACCATTGTATATTTGTACTAAATGTTTATAATTGTGGAAAGGAATATAGTGACGTATCCTGTGGTTGGGTAAATGTGGGGTGAGATGCGGGTAAGATATAAACATGAGAATGTTTTTTTAGCGTATATTTGTACTGAATGTCTATAAGAAAGAAGGGAATATATCGAAATTTAGTAGAGGGGAAAACCTGGGGTGAAATGAGGAAACGGTACGAGGATGAGAAATTTGCCTTATTCACAGGTCAGCTAATTACTAATAAGTGAAGATGACATGCAGAGGAGCGTGTATTGTGATATATTCTTATAATAAAACACAACGAGTTGCACTATTTCTCAAATTTATTTTGGTAAATTATTCTACATGTTCCAGACAGATCTGCTGTCCATCAGTTAGTTAGTAGTGAAATTGTTAAAATGTTGTGGGTAACATTCTATAATATATGAAAGGTTAAAATATTAAAAATATGCCAGAAAATGCAATATGTTCTGCGAATATAGTAAAATTATTTGTTTATATAACTCGTTATGTCCACTGTCTGCTAAGGAGTTCAGGATCGAAGTGGATTATTTGTGATGATGGTGGAGTATTGATCGTATGGTATCGTTGGAAGTGACGTATTTTAAAAAGGTCATGGTGTTATTGATGTGTCCCTATTAATAACACAATGACCCTATTAAATCACATGAACTGAGCTTCTCTATTATTACCATACGAACATCCATATATCCAAACATTCCACTAACACAAACAAGAATACATAGGTAAACATAATCACATCTATCAGGTGATCCATAACACATTTAATACGTCACTTCCCAGGAGCCCAGTCGATAAATAACCCACCACCAATGCTACTAAACCAGTACGAGCCTGACCTCGCTAGCAGTCAACATAATTAGGTTAGTATAGAAACAGTATTACTCTATCCTCAGATCGTAGTGCATTTTCTGAAATATTTTTACTTTTTTAACATTTTTATATAACTTAGAATTTTAGCTATAACATATATTAAAATTTACCTACAATATACTTGTATATACACTATTAATTTTAACCAGGTTTAAATTTCAGCATGACAAATAATTATTGTTGTGTATACGGTGTTGAGACTTTTGATTATGGACAGTAGATCTGTTCGAAAGACGTAGAATTCTTTACCAAAATAAAATTGAGAAATAGTCTATCTCGTTGGCGTTTATTATAAGACTACATAAATGAAGTTTAAACCTTACAACCGACGATAATCTCCTTGCAGTGTCTGTTTATGTGGCGTAATTTTAGACCTGCAAATCAGAATCTTAATATATGTATAATTGTCCATGTATTATCATTTCTATAGAGGCAGTGCCATGGCTCAGGCAGTTATTTTGTGATGTCAGACGGAGGATTAAGTCAGATATTATGATAAATGTACATAGACACTTATGCAAGGTACCTGTAATTCTTTTCGAAATTTAATTTCTTATAATCGAAATTAAAGAATTATAATGTATTTGAATATATGTCAGGTGGGAGCGCTGTTGTTCAGTGCGGAATGACAGACAGAATAACAGACCCTACAGATATTACGACGGTAATAATCCATTTTTTAAAACCAAACAATAGCTTGTCTCAGCGTTGATTTTTAAATTTCAGCAATTACCTGGATACAGAGAGTTACTAAAAGTACTTGTGAAACGTATGATGTGAATTTCGTATGTTATGGTCACAATACGTTCTATCACTTGTAGAAATTGATTTTCATTTTACTAGTAACAAGAGAGAATATGCACATATGACGTAAAAGTAAGGGACGTTCTGATATTTGGTAGGTTGTAGAATTCTCAAATTATTAAATAATTTAATCAATTATAGTTACTTATGCATTGTATCACACATGTATATTAAAGTTACCTTTAATGCAGGTTGTTGTTACGATATTTTGTAGCACTTATTACGTATCTGTATGTCCACTAGATCATCTGAAAAAATTTCAGGCCATACATTACCCACATCTTAAAAATGTCGAAATATATTACGATAGGTAAGTTGCAAACAAAATATATCTTATGTGTATGACCAACACGGCTGTTCTGTTTTGGGTTAAGGGATAGGGGTAATCCGCCCATGAGGGTATGCTGCCACCAACCCACGAAATTAGGGTAATGTGTAAAGTGATCAGGTATAGTGTTATCGACCTAGACTTCACTTTTTGTGAAGGCGTGAGAGACTAGATCCTTGTCTGCGGATCGCGTTGTGGTGGAGAAGGCACTTTTGTGTACATTACCAGATTGTGCAAAATAAAATATTTACGTATAAAATTTATTTACATTCTTACCGCAGGAAGCATTGATTTTCGTGACTATTCAGTGTTGGGTGTTGTCTGGTATAGTTTTCTTGGACCGACCGATCAATCTTCCAGACGTGGTCTACTGTGTTTGCGTGTGTGTGTGTGTGTGTGTGTATATTCGTGTGTGTGTGTGTGTGTTTGTGTTTTTGTGTGTGTGTATGTGATATTGACTGTGTGTTACATTGCGTGTGATCAGAAGCATGAATGATCCTGTAAACCATTAATAAATATGTAAAGGTTTTAGATTAGACAAAAGGAAAAACGTACAATCGACTAAAGAATTCATGAAGGAAAATTCACCTATATTAATGTAGGGGTGGTCATAATCGAAGGAGAGTGAGGAGGGATATTTGTTTCCTTAGAATTATGAATAGTAAGAGCTTTCGTAACTAATACTGTGAGTCACTAACGATGTACATTTCTGCCTGAACTAATTTCAGACAGCACAGCGGTAACCAGCACAACGTTCTTCTATATGATATATTACATGCGACATTATTTCTCAGTTTTTTCACTGATAATAGGTAGATGACACACTGCAGCAGGCTGGAATTGCCACATTGGGAATAGAGGTATTGGTATACACTTTCTTTAAACTCGGCTCTGAATGTTGGTGATTGTCCAAGACCTATCACCAGCTCCAAAATTACTCCAAAATTAAAACTGATATACATTTTAATGTGCCCAAATCTTCGAGTAAGGCACCTGCCATTTTGTCAGGTTTGAATGAGACTTGAATTTCCATGTCAGATTTTCCAAAATAAGAAAATTTAAAATTTCATAAAAATTCGACCATTGGGAGAAAAATGTTCGGTTCGGGAAGGCATACAGAGAGACGGAAGGCACTTAAAAATGACTCCAATGCTACGGAATTCCTGGGAAGATTCGGATTTTCTTACAGACAGAGGAGCTGATATCACCTTGCTATCTGTCAGTTCGAAAAAGATATACATGCGGTCCATTGGCTGACACTAATCTATTTCTTCCAGAAATTTTAAAAATTCTTTTTCTATCAATTTCCCTAATTTCTTTACCACCACACAATATTATATATGTACGGATGCTGGAATAGAAAAGAAAAATTAAGAAGGAAATCTAAGATAATTTGGTCTAAATCTAATATTAAATTGTGTCTGTGCACTTGCTTGAAACATTCTGTTCACCCAAAAGTTTGAATATGAAATTTGGCGCAAGAATTAAAGAAGAAAAATTTTACTGACTTGAAAACGACGTCCGGGCTGCTGTCTGACATCAGTGAATAAAAGCCGATATATAATAACTGTGTGTCACTATGTTCACTGAGGAAGGGAAAGAACGAGCAAAATTAATTTACATGTAATTTGTTTTCATGAGTTACAGGAATTGAAATCAAAATGTTGCTGATAATTTTTTTGGGTCTAATCGCCACGTTAACGTCGGTTTCCAGAGGCTGCGAATTTCGGCATCAAGACGTAAAGAATTTTAATTTTAGTAAGGTATGTATTATTGTACTGACACAATTCCTAAAACAAGCATCTTTTAAAACTGCAGCTTCGGTCTTATACTTCATTTATATTTACATTAATAATTGCTCAAGAGATTATATCAGACTTACTTTCGAGTTACTGAATGATTTATGGATAATCATTTGCTAATGATTTGAAAGGATTTTCTCTGTTTCTAATTAAAAGTAAACGTCAGTAGTATCATGCAAATTATGAAAAAGGCACTAGAATACCCAATCACAATTTCAGGTATGTTCGCAGAGTTAGGAATTGTGAGTGTTTTCTCCGCAATGTCTGTATTTATGATTGCAATAACTCGTATTCCACTCTTGAAATTTTCATAGAATTTAATATTTGATTATTTCCCAGAAATCTGTGAACGAAACCAAGTTCATTTGAAATCTGACAAATATATCGTGTATTTTATTAAAAAAAATACTTGCTGTTATCATAATATACCGTCAGTTCTTCTTGAAATAATAAGTGTTTCAAGGAAATTTGTTTAAAAATCTAGAAGCACATTTACTAACTGTTTAATTTTTTTCGAAAACACTGCCTAATTTAAATAATCTAAAATACACAGCAGAGGGAATTAAGCCAAAATGTGAAAATATAATAAGTTGCAAGACATTTCATGCAGCATAACAAAGTCCACAGACACACAAACACATACAAAGAATAATTAACACATAATCCTTTTTAACAACAAAAACAACAACAACAACAACAACAACAACAACAACAACAGTAAGGCGACCGAACTTCAACGTTACGTTTTTAAGCACACTGTCTATTTTTTGTAGCATTGACGGAGATTTGAACCAAAACTCCATTGCCAGCTGCTTGTGTTAACAGCTGATCCAGATCCCTCCGCAAAACTGCATGTTCAGAAGTACCCGATTCGAACCTCTGATTGCATTAAACATACAAAATAACAACTACGACCCATTCGAGCAGTTTTTAAAGAATATCCACTCTCCAGAAATGTGTCACAATTTTCGTTTTCTTACAGTATGTAGGTACCTGGTACTGGCTTTTGCACACCCCCCAACGCCTTTGACGACGATTTGATGTGCCCTGTAAACACATATACTCAACCTGTGGGAAAAAAAAGCACAGTCACCTACGAAACTTATTTCATCAGGTAGGTTCACAATATCCACTGTTTGTTCACTCAGATTTAAGGTGGTAATTAGAAATAAAATGTAAGCCAGAAATGCTGTTCACGTAGTTGGGTGGACGATAAATGATGTGGCGTTATATTGGGGTTTGATATGAAACGATATGATATACGTATTTTTTAACTGCAATTGAGTTGACAGACGGTGGCAGAAATATAATTCACATTTACACAAGGTCAACATACAGAACAACACAATGATTCAGGATACACAGAACACGACATACATAAGAATAAAAATTCATTCATTCAAATAGTCTGTCGTATGACAGGTCCAAAGCCTCTTCAAAAACGAGCTCTTCACATAGTGCGATCTAGAGCTTTCTCCTTCAAATGAGAGCATCCTGTCCTTTCCTTAAGGTCATCCAGTAGCTTCCTACGTCTTCTTCCTCGTCTTCTTGTCACTTTTAAAACCCCTTGTATCTTTAGTTCATTAACTCGTTGTAGAAGGAAAATTCTACACAAAATGTGACCAATCCAGTTCGACTTCCGTTTACGTATTTCATGTAGGATATTCCTCTGCTCCTTGATTCTAAGCAGTACTTCTTCATTTCTTACATGATCAGTACAACTGATCTTTTCCATCCTCCTCCAGCACCATATTTTAAAACTTTCCAGGTTTTTCTGACCTACTGTCCGAAGGGTCCACGTTTCAGCACCATATAAAGCAATGCCCCAAATGTAGCACTTCACTAGCTTCTTCCTCAATTCCAAGTCCAGTGCGCTAGTAAAAAGATTCCTCTTCTTGTTGAATGCAGTTTTAGCCATAGCAATCCTACATTTAATTTCACAAGTACGTCTTCCATTATTTGTTAAAATGCTACCCAAATATTTAAAAGATTCTACATTCTCTAGTTGATTTTGGTCTATTATAATTAATACTGGGTATGGTTGTTTTAAATATCTCAATAATTTTGTTTTTTTCACGTCCATTTCCATTCCACAGAATTTTCCAATTTCAGTTAGTTTATCAATCATGTCCTGTAGCACCTTTTCTTCCTTAGCCAGTAACACAAGTTTATCTGAATATTTCACAGTTTGAATGAGTTGCCCACCTATTTTAAAGTGTCCATACCCTTCCAAAGCTTCCTTGGTAAGTCATTCGCTGTAAAATTTGAACAGAATTGGTGACAAACAGCAAGCTTGTCTATCTCCTCTTCCAATCTTCACACTTCTTGTCTCCCCTCAGTTCAGTCGCACTTTAACGCTCTGAGCCATGTGCAAGTTGCTAATCAATCTTCTTTCACGCCAATTAATACTAGTTTCCCTTAGGATCCGCATTAATTTGGTCCAGTTGACTCGGTCAAACACCTTCTGCCATTCTATGAAACAAATATTTGGTTCCTCATCTATCTCCAAGGTTCTTTCTGATATTGTTCTCAGCATCCGAACGGCATTTCTAGTTCCTCTTCCTCTTCAAAATCCAAACTGATCTTCTCCGATTACATCCTCAATGTTCTTTTCAATCTCTCTTCTAAGAATCTTTGCTACTATCTTTGCTGTATGTGCGATAAGGCTGATTGTGCGATGGTCACTTCATTTTGTAGCTTGTGGCTTCTTCTTTAAGGCAATCATTGTAACATCCGTATAGTCCTTGGGCCACTCTCCAGTTTCATTAATGGTGTTGATCAATTTCGTCATTATTATCAAACCACCTTCTCCCAATAATTTGAGCAAATGTTCAGGTACATCATCATTTCCTTTAGCCTTCTAATTCCTCATTCCTTTGATGGCTTTTTCCACTTCAATTTGCAAAGTATATGGGGTTTTCTCGTCTGCATCTACTTCCTCTTCAGGTTCGACTTGTAGGGTTTCCGGTCGATTAGGTCGATCGTGTAGTTCTGTAATATAATTCTCCAAAATTTTTAGTACTTGACTTTGCTCTACTCTTCTATTCCCTTGTGAGTCTTCAATGCCAATATGTTGGAACCCTTTGCGTCTCCTTCCAGCCTAGTTCTTTTGTCTTCATGTACATCAAATCATAAAGCCCTGTTCTTTGAAATTCCATAATTTTTTTACGTATGTTCTCAAGATATTCCTTTTTGGCATTACCTGTGGCTCCCTTCAATTCCTTCCTCAGCCTCCGGTAGTTCTTCCTGCTTTCTTCAGTGTCGACATTCTTCCATTTCCTTCTTTCACCCATTTTACTGATCATGTCTTGTTTAATCCATGGTTTTCTTTCACGGTTCTCGAATTTCCCAACCAAATCACTGAGAGTATCTAAAACACATTTGTTTATATTGTTTCACTGCACATCAGCATTCCCACTGACACATCTAATTGCACCGAGATTCTTCACTCTAGTGCAGATCTTGGCAAAAATAAGTTGTGGTCAGAGTCGTATCTGCCCCAGGCAGTGTCTGCACATTTTTCACACTGTTTCTGAATCGACGTTTCACAAGAATGTAGTCTAACTTATGTCGACTCTGATCTCCTGGTGCCGTCCATAAGAAACCTAAAAATAAAAATACATAATTTACTAACCTGAACAGATTTATACCCGTAAAACAATATATACATATATAGAACATAGTGTATATAATTAATCGGAAATATTTTTCCAAATCTCATTTGTTATTATTTTTATCCCTGCTGTCTTGTGATAGGCAGAAGTCACAAACTGTGCGGACATTAATTTACCGAATGTAACACCGATTGATTTAAAACCTAAAAGGTGCGGAATTATAATTTATTATGAAAAAATATCCCTTTCTTAAATAAACCTCTAAAATCAAAGCCAAACTCTCGTATTATTTGATTACACAGATGACATTAATAGTTCTCCAAAGACAGCACCAAGATGGAGATCCAATAAACGGACATCACCTACAAATCATAAAACTAAATGCAGTAAAACATGACTCAAAATATTCCTGTCGGCTATTTATACTGTTTTTAAGGTAAAACTTTTTGAAATAAAGTGTGTGATTTTTATAAATTAAAAGATCACAGGGTAATTTTTGAAACATTAGAGGTGGAAGTAGTAAAGCGAAAACAGTCTCGCAGTATATAATTGAAATTCTAGAACTTTCCATGTGGTATATATCAATTTATAGGTATAATTACATGTCTGTTACTGTAGTGCTGTGAACAGTGTTCATGTTTCAATTAAGCCAAAAATAATACGCTAATGCTTCTTAAATGGCTCATAAAATTTACTAGTGTTTTCATACTGTGCCACAAAACACTAGGGATGGCATCACCTAAAATATTGTTAGTTTTTTAATAGTGATGTAGAGGTCTGCCAACCTAAAATTAAGAGCTGAAAACATGACACAAACCGGTCGACATTCATCTGTCTCTCCGCACATAATGCTTCAGTAACTGCTGAATTTATACGGAAAAAGCCCAAAGAAGTGTTCTGACATTAGTGAAAGTATAAATTGTTATTAAATTTAGAGAAACAGCTTACACTCTACATGAACACGTACCTGTCGCACGTACTGAGAAAACTTGGAAATAACTGGATTGTCTACATTTTTACACATATCAAGTTGTGTCTAATTCTCAGCTTCTTGTGCTCTACAGCCAAAAACTTCACGTTACGAGGGCTGGCAATGTAATCAATAGGGACAGTACTGGACACTGGGAGGAGGTTTATGGAGGACCACGTAAGTTAAGGGTAAAATTGTGACAAACAGTAACATGAATTCACCAGGACAATGTAACGATAAAGAAACATATATCTTTATATATAAACTTTAGATATATTTGGAAAAATTATATATTTTGAGAAATTTGTTGGTCCATTAAAAGAAACCTGAATAATATTTCTAAAAGCCATTCAATATTACACATATTTCTCGCTCTATGTTAACTTGATCTAAACCCAGATACTGAAGACAGTACTGCCTATACAAACCCTGAACTGAAATTTGCCTTTGTAACGTGATTGCAGCCTTTGCTTAGATTCACAGCTTTCGTTACTCTATAATGTCGAGTTGAACAAATTATGATAGGGATATGGTCAGTGTGTATAGCAGGCAGAGAGAGGTTGAAGGGACATTAATAAGTGTATGAGAGTAACCTAATTCGTTAGTAGTATTTGTGAGACAAGAAAAATAAAGGGGGAACGAAGGTAAGCAGACTTAAGACATAAGTACTTTTAGTAAATGCGTTTCATGTGGCACAGAATATTAAACAATCTGTGTCATTAGACATTATTAATTTATTAAATTACAATATATATTTAAAAAGAAAACTCTGTTTGAATTCCATTTTTTCCTAAATATTCACATATTCGCCCAAAAAACTAATATTATTGTGTTGTGATATTTTTTACGTTATGGTACTGCTTAATTAGGAAACATGTCAGTACACAATATGTAATCACTGCCCGCCACACAAAAAGAAGGCCAATATTTAAATTCTAACCAACTCCTATACACAATAGCATTTAATTATGTCAATTTTGCAGATTATTTTCGTGTGCTAGTCTACGTCATAGCAGTTGACTACGATCGTTACGCCATTTTAAATTCCTGCTTATTCCCGAACACCAAACGTAAGTCCATGCCATTTAATATTTTACATGTTTTACAAATTGACTGTAATATGTGGCTCCAGGTCACCATGGTGAGACGCGTCTTCATTTTTCGGATGGAGGAACGGTCTCAAGTAAGGTGGGTAGCTGCGAATATGTTGAATAAGCATTCGTGGACAACCAACAAATGTTGGCCTTCCAGTTTGGGTTTGGGCGAGGTACTAACAATTCCTCAAACTAAAAACGAATTTTGTTGCGAAACAGTCAATGGGTAAGCCTCAGAGCTGGACTGATACTTCTGTGCAACGAAAATATGACATGAGATTTGGTACGTGGAATGTTAGGAGCTTGTGTAGGGCAGGCTCACTATTAAGATGGAACTTCAGGAAGTGGGATGTGGGGGCATGGACTGGATCGAGCTGGCTCAGGATACGGAGAGGTGTCGGGCATTTGTGACTTCTCCATTGAACCTTCGAATTACATAAATGAAGGAAATTTCCTGACTAGCTAAACACGCGCTTGCTTCTCAAGAAGGACCCTGGCCATGGAGTAAATTACAGAGCGAAATATATCAGGCACTACGCAAATTTCCGAGAAGCGAATATTAGTTTCGTAATGGCTGTCTGTCCGTTCGTACACATGGAACAACTCGGTCTCCATTGAGCAGATTTAATGAAAGGTGGTAATTCAGAACTTGAAAATGTAGAGAAACTTTATAATTTGCCAAATTCTGACAAATGTAATGTGTATGTAATACAGACAAACATATGTGTAAGACATCTCTGCGACGAAAAGGAATTTTTGCGAAGAAATTAGTAGAAAAATCAAGAAATTTTTCTATGTTTAAATATTTCTTTATAAAGTTTGTGTCGTTTATGAGACAGACAGACAACATATGATAATATAATACGGCGCATGCACTTTGCGTGCTAGTTATATAAGACTATGAACACAGTGTAAGTACAAATTATTGATTTTTTTATGTTAGTAATAATTACACAACGGAACCATTTTGTCATGGCTTTAATTACGCTGCCTGACTTTTTTGCGTTTTTCTTTGCAAATTGTGAAGTTGATCTACATTAACCATCAAATTTAATTACCCAATGTAGAAACCTACCCATTTTTAACAAAATATGTCTCCATAAATTCGACTAAAACTCAGGAATTATGTACAGTACAGTAAAGTTAACAACAACATATACTGCTTTGCATTGTATTGCTGTGCTTTTCTTTGAGACCTATGTCAACTAGTTCCTAGTGCCATCAAACGCTGCGTATATCCACAGTGTTTATTCGTACTGAATGACTATAAGGAAGGAAGGGAATACAGGGAAATTTTTTGGAGTGATAAAACCTGGGGGAGATAAAAAGACTGCAGAATCATGAGAACTTCTCATTAATTACAACTGTTGTAATTACACATCTAGGACTTTCAAATCAATCAACCGTCGATAATTTGTTACAGCTTATACATTTGTGTTGTATCGAAGCCTATACCCCGACCAAACGACAGTGGAGGAGATGAAGAAGATGCTGAAAGAGAAGGAAATAGATTTTAAGGAGTTAATAGAATACCGGAAGGAAAACTGCAAATTTGGAGATTGGACAGCAGAAGGGGAAACTGGCGTAGGAAATTGAACGCAACTTTCTGCGATTTTAAACTCTCTGGACAAGTGAATTTAATACTTGTATGCAATTTTTTGTGCCAGAAATAAAAATGCTATAAATTCACTTTAATAGCACACAACAATCCACTTTTCCCCACTTACAGCATTGAATTAATGACTATACATATATATATATATATATATACATATATATATGAGAAATTCTTCTGAAGTCGACGAAGCTCAGTGTCTATGGTTACTAGACTTCGATCTGGACGAACGTAGTTCGGTTCACATAATTTTGCAAGAGAACTTTCTTTTTCCAGTCCGTCATTTATGGTTGTCACGCCATGCCTCGAATGTGTAAAGTATGTCAAAATCAAATGGAATTAATTTAACAGAAAGCAGGCATAAAAAATTACACGTTTGATGTACTACAAGTTTAAAAATTTTTATTTCCTTATAACTCAACAATACCACAGTGGTTTGCTACAGCTTGAGCTCACTGCGTGACGCGTAAGATTATTAACCTTATTGGAATGTCTGATTAATCACTCCGCGTCTATATAACACAGTACATGCAGGTAAATGTCCTCACTCATTTTACCGGCGTTACATTGCTGCTACTTTGAAGGATAAATTATTGAAAGCTTAGACGAAGCTACAGTTTGATAAAGTTTGTGAGTGCAATGTTCGCGAGGCTCTACTCTTTCATAATAATCGAAGGTAAGACGTGCTGGCATTTTAAATTACTACATTATTCCTTACACGAATCGAGCAGTTTGCAAATTAAATTGGCGTATATAAATTCTAAATTCACGTGTACCCTTTTATATAAAGAAGAGAGACAAATAATTTAATAATCAACAACAAATTGCCTGCAACTAAATTCGTGCACTTATTACTGGATGTAACTAACTATATTGATTTTATTTCTTCACAATATTATTATTATATATACTTACTTACTTACTCCATGGAGCAGAGTCCTTCTTGAGAAGCTAACCAGTAAACTTTGCAGCTAGTCAAGAAATTCCCCGCATTTATGGGACCCGAAAGTCCCTCACCGTACCCACA
>Ga0268261_10000505_pt1 | contig 24702 bp, 20 predicted proteins | sample TergutNc150P1_FD_190353 | JGI IMG/M metagenome (GOLD analysis project Ga0268261, IMG submission 190353) | Nasutitermes corniger P1 segment gut microbial community from laboratory colony in Florida, USA - Nc150 P1 (SPAdes) (version 2) | ecosystem: Host-associated > Arthropoda: Insects >...
AGAGGTCTCTGCGACGAGCTGATCACTCGTCCAGAGGAGTCCTACCGACTGTGCTGCGTCGTTGTGTGTGATCTAGAAACATCAAGAATGGGTGCTCCATATATATATGACATTAGTCACCTAAAGGTTAATAATTTAACCCTTATCCTGCTAACGTGGAGAAAATGGTGAGCTCCTAATAATGCCAGCAAATAGCAGATGGGATTTAATTCGGGGTTTAAAGGGTTAATGGAACAGCAGGTTTCTGTTTTTGTGAAATCTTATTACAAAATGGAGGAAACAGCTAGGGAAACTTACAGTTTTTTAAAGGTGGCATGCATTCTGTGATGAGACATTATATTACCCAAAAACATCTGAAAGGTATAGATGTCTTAAAAAGTGCTGGAATATTGTGGGAAGATGACCATTGTTCTGGCTGCCAGTTGATAAGTACATTACAACACTAAAATTCTTTTAAAACCCACTATAAAGTGGTCTAGCAATGAAAGTAGGTGAAGCTGATACTGTGTGTGCTAATGACTTGTAAGAAGCTCTAGTGTATGATCATAATTTCTTCTAATATATGAGGGGTGGCTGATAAGTAAAGCACACAGTGAAATATTTTGCCAACGGAGCAAAGTAGCGATGCGCGCGCAGTGTGTCCTTGTAGCCACAACCCTCCTCCACAGCGGTGCAAAGTTTCATTCCTTTCTCTACACCAGTTGTAAAACAGTGCGTGTTAACATGGAGTTGTGTTATGGTGGTATGTCAACGAGATTGAAGCAATGTGCTGTGACTGAATTTTTAAGTGCTGAAAACGTAACACCAGCCGAAATTCATCGCCGTTTACAGGCTGTGTATGGTGAAAACACTGTTAACAGAACTACAGTAAATCATTGGACCATTAAATTTCGTGAATGTGAACCAGGTCGTGCCAATATTGTTGACCAACCTCGCAGTGGAAGGCCGGTTTCCGTGACAGATGACAAGCATCAAAACAAGTTGATGAACTGATCAAGCATGACCACCGTATCACCCAGAAGCAGATAGCAGGTAGACTAGGAATGTCTAAAGAAAGAGTGGGCTATATCATTGGTTTACTTGGCTACACAAAAGTCTGTTCTCGATGGGTGCCACCCATGTTGATGCCGGAAAAGAAACAAAAAGGTGTTGAAATTTGTGAAGAACTTTTGAAGCGCTATCGCGAAGAGGGAGATCAATTTCTTTTGAATATTGTTACTGGGGATGAGTCATGGATTCATCATTTTGACCCTGAAGAAAAACGGCTGAGCATGCAATACAGGCACACTTCATCTCCTCGCCCGAAAAAATTCAAAAGAGTGCCGTCTGCCGGCAAGATTCTTTTGACTGTTTTCTGGGACTCAAAGAGTTTACACGACAGAATTTTTGGAAGCTGGGAATACTGTCAATTCAGCTCGGTACATTGAAACAATAAAAAACCTACGGCGGAGGGTGTGTCGAGTTAGGTGGTCAACATCGCCGATTTTGTTGCTGCATGACAATACAAGACCGCACACTGCTCGCACAACGATTGATGCTCTGGAGACGCTGAAGTTTGAGGTTCTCTCCCATCCGCTCTACAGCCCTGACTTGGCGCCAAGCAATTTCCATTTCTTTCCTCACCTCAAGAGGGATCTCAAGGGGACTCATTTCACCTCAGATGATGAAGTGAAGCAAGCTGTGACGTCGTGGATCAAACAAAGAACTCCTGAATTCTTCATTGACAGCATGCGTAAACTTGTTTTATGTTGGGAAAAATGTATTGAACGACAAGGCGACTATGTCGAAAAATAAGTATGTTAATTTGTAGCTAAAATATTGTACTTTACTTCCTACTTTTGTTTGTTTAAATACATGGTCTCTTTTTCTAGATATTTCACTGTGTTCATTACTTATCAGCCGCCCCTCGTATTAATAAAACCTATCCCAGTGGCTGCACAGTCTAAGGTGTGGGTCTGTGGATCGTGGGTTAACATGCCACTGGGAACATGGATGTCCATTGCTTTTGAGTGTTGTATGTTGTCAGGTAGAAGTCTCTGCAGTGAATCGATCACTCATCCAGAGGAGTCCTACCAGATGTAGTGTGTATAACAGTGTGATCATGAAACCTCAACAGTGGGAGGTCTCGGCCCACTACAGCTATCAAGCCATGGGGGAAGAAAATAAACATTTTATATATATATATATACACACACACACACACACACACACACACACACACACACACACACACACACACACACACACACAATGCAGTCCAAACGTTTTAGGACAGATTTTTTTAAAAATTGAAGACACATGAGGAAGACACATACCCTTTTTTTTATTATTCAAAATAGGCTCCATTGGCATATACACAGGCTTTTGCCGAAAATTTCTCTTTTTGGACTTCCTTTAATTCATCCATTGCGGCTTTTTGGATCTCCGCAACATCCGCAAAATGGAGTCCTTTTAACTTCATTTTCAACTTGGGGAACAGAAAATAGTCTGGGGGAGATAAATCTGGAGAGTAACGGGTGGGGGGGGCTGATAAGGGGTTGTAACTTTTTTTGGGTCAAAAATTGGCAAACACTTGCAGCTTTGTGGGTGGGTGCAGTATCGTGCAACAAGAAAATATCTCGAGAGCAGAACGCAGCTGGACGAACCCGTTGAATGCACTTCAGGAGGCGATCCATTACTCCTTTATAAAATTCCCCATTTACTGTTTTTCACTCTGGTACAAATTCCTTGTGCACTATGCCTTAAGAGTCAAAAAAATTATCAGCATGGTCTTGGTGCGGGACCTTTGGAATTTCAGTTTCTTTGGGAGAGGAGATGTCTTACCAACCCATTCAGAAATCTGCCGCTTTTTTGGGGGGCAATAGGTGAAACACCAGGTCTCATCTCCTGTAATAATTTTGTTAACAAAATTTTTGTCTGCATCGGTCATGGCGATAATGTCTTGGCAAGATGTAACTCGATATTCCCTTTGCTCAGATGTCAAGGAGTGTGGAACAAAACTTGCGCACAATTTTCTCTTTCCCAAATCCTCTTTCAGAATCTGAAGAACTACAGTCTTGGGGATGTTAAAAAATTCTGCTATTATTCTTGATGCAATTGGATGGTCATTTTTGACCAAATCAGCAACAGCAACAATGTTTACCTCAGTTCAAGTCAATTTTGGACGACCACCTCTCTTGTCATCTTCTACCAGCTCCCTACCATCTCAAAATCGAGAATACCACCTAAAAACGTTTGATTAGTTCAGATCCTCATTCCCATAAGCCTTTTGCACCAATACTAGTGTTTCTGTCACAGACAGACCGGCTTTGAAACATAGTTTTATGGCAACTCTCTGTTCATTTCTGCCATCCATGATGTATAAAGAAAACTGACTTTACAAGACAAGTTATAACTCATACACTGTCAAAGATAAACAAACAAAACTCCGTGTGTGAATGGATGTTGGTTGATAGTACTTAGTTAGTGGGTTGGCTGGTAGATCGCTCTAGTTCTGTTATTTAAAAAAAAATCCATCCTAAAACTTATGGATCACACTGTGTATACATACACTTGGTTTTTATGAAAGCAAGCCTGTGGCTGTTTATTGTATTTAATACCTGGCTTTACTGCATTAAACCATGAATTGACATTTAAAAAGGCAGTGTTTACATATGCTTTTCTTACTTGGCAGGATCTAGAAGATCGGGCACGGATGATGAAGCAAAGAATGAAGGTGATGCAAGAAATGCGAGGATCTGGAATTGGGAGTGAGTATACAGCCATTGAAATTGATTCATTTGATGCATGAGCACTTGATGTAGAAATGCTGCTTCATTTCGGTTTAGTTGTCTAGTTCAGTGTTTCTCAGCCATTGGGTTGTGCCCACACTGGTGATAGTATCATGAATCCCCTTTGTTTTATGTGTAGTTTTGAGCTTATTTCCTCTTTCACCTAGTTTTGTTAAGGAAATATATTTTGTTTATATATGTACACATATGTGAATAGACTAACCAAAGCATTGTAGATAATCTGAACAATGTCAGGCTTGAAGATAATAGACATTTCAGGAACAAAAAGAAGAAATATCTGAAAGCTAAAATTGATGAACTTGAAACTAGCAGTAAGATAAAAAATAACAGAAACTTGTACAGGGGCATCAGTGATTTTAAGAAAGGTTACCAACCTAGAACTAATGTTGTGCAGGACGAGAAGGGTGATTTGGTTACAGACTCGCACAGTATTTTGGCCATGTGGAGGAACCATTTCTCTCAACTATTCAGTGTACATGGGGTTAGTGATGTTAGGCAGACAGAAATACACACAGCAGATCCACTAGTGCCTGAGTTGAGTGCCTTTGAGGTTGAGATGGCTACTGAGAAGCTAAAAAGACACCAATCATCAGGTATAGATCAAATCCCAACAGAATTGATTAGAGCAGGGAGTAGAACAATTTGTTTTGAGGTTCATAAACTTATTAATTCTTTTTGGAATGAGGTGGAATTGCCTGAGGAGTGGAAGGAGTCGATCATTGTACCTGTTAATAAGAAGGGAGATAAAACGGATTGTAGTAATTATAGAGGCATATCACTTTTGTCAACTATGTACAAAATTTTATCCATCATCCTACTGTCAAGGCTAACACCAAAGGCAGAGGAAATTACTGGGGATCATCAAGGTGGATTTCAACACAACAGATCCACTACTGATCGTATATTCTGCATTCGTTAAATACTTGAGAAAAAAGTGGGAATACAATGAAGCAGTGCATCAGCTATTTATAGACTTCAAGAACACTTGAGATTCAGTTATGGGGGTTGTCTTCTATAATATTCTCATTGAGTTTGGTATCCCCATGAAACTTATTAGGCTAATAAAAATGTGTCTGAGTGAAACCTGTAGGAGAATCTGAGTAGGCAAACATTTGTCTGGTGTGTTTCCTATTAAGAATGGTGTGAAACTAGGAAATGCTTTATTGCCATTGCTTTTCAACTTTGCATTAGAGAATGCCATTAGGAGGGTTCAGGTAAACCAGAATGGCTTGAAATCAAATGGTACACTCGAATAAAACAACCAACTAGGTGCAACAATCAATCGTAAAATTTATTGCTTTGTTGTACAGACACTGACAGAGCAGTGTCTGTACAACAAAGCAATAAATTTTACGATTGATTGTTGCATCTTGTTGGTTGTTTTATTCGAGTGATTGAAGATGCATGGAACCACAAACCTTAAATGGTACACATTAGCTTTTGGTTTATGTTGTGGGTGGAAGCAATCATACTATAAAGAAAAACAAGTTATGTTAATCAGTATTAAGGAGATTGGTCTAAAAGTTCCTGCTGATAAAACTAAGTACATGGTAATGTCTTGAGATCTGAATGCAGGATGAAGTCACAATATAAAGATTGATAATAGTTCCTTTGAAAAGGTGGAAGAGTTCATATGTTTGGGAAGAACCCTAACAAATCAAAATCTCCTTTGGGAAGTATTTAAGAGCAGATTGATGTCAGGGAATGCTTGCTATCATTCGGTGCAGAATCTTTTGTCTGCCAGTTTGTGATCCAAAAATTATAGATTGAGATGTACGGAACTATAATTTTGCCTGTTGTTTTGTATGGGTGTGAAACTTGGTAGCTTACATTGAGGGAGGAACATAGGCTGAGGGTGTTTGAGAATAGGGTGCTGAGGAGAATATTTGGGCCTAAGAGGGATGAGGGAGCAGGGGAATGGAGAAAACTACCTAATGAGGAGCTTAATGAAATGTGCTCCTCACTCAATATTTTTCAGGTGATCAAATCGAGAAGAATGAGGTGGGCGGGGCATGTTGCATGTATGGGGGAGAGTGGAGGTGTATACAAGGTTTTGGTGGGGAAAGCTGAGGGAAAGAGACCACTTGGAAGACCCAGGCATAGATGGGAGGATAATATTAAGATGGATCTTCAGAAAGTGGGATGTGAGGGCATGGACTGGATCAGTGTGGCTCAGGAGTGGGACAGGTGGCAGGCATTTGTGAATGCGTTAATGAACATTTAGGTTCCATAAAATCCAGGGAATTTTATGACTAACTGAGAACTGATTAGTTTCTCAAGAAGGACTCTGCTTCATGGAGTAATTAAGTAAGTAAGTATGTGAATAGACTTAACAACATGTACAACCAATGTACTCAACTAATATGGCACTGGGTATTAATGAGCTTGAAAAGCAGAAAATGAAGTGACTCAATAAAACAAAATCATTGTGGAAAATACAATAATTACTTGATAGTGAAGGAATTCCCTGTTGTGTGTAGAACCCAAAGTTCATTGTCATATTTGTAAACGTGTGCTACTGGACCCTGTCCTGAATCAGATGATTTCCAGCGATGCAAAAGTAATAATGTCATTCAGAACAAAGCTTATCAGCTAGATTCTAAAAGATTGAAGTGACGTTGACCCTACATTGCACATATCTATGCGTTCTTTCAGTTTGAAGACAGGCAAAAAACAGAGGTGCCCAGAATATCATATGTCCTGTTTCTCCAGATAATGTACAGTTTCTAAAGAAAATACTTTTATGATAATACTGAAACATTTTCAGAAACTTCTCAAACCACGGCTTTTGTCATTTGCATATTACAGAGACATCACATGAAGTCTTCAAGCTTAGAAAACACTTGAGTGATAGTACCTAACTACTATCACAGTTTTTTTTAAAAACATTTAGTCAAATGTGTAGGGCAAAACAGATACATTTTCATTTCCATGATTATACTCAACCATGTCAGTTACATGAGAACTACATCCTTTTTCAACTCGAATAAAACAACCAACTAGATGCAACAATCAATCGTAAAATTTATTGCCTTGTCGTACAGATACTGCCCAACATGTTTCGGGCATTACAATGCCCATCATCAGGAGCCTGTCAAACTGCCGTTGCAGCCTCTGGTTTCTGTATGAATGTGGAGGTGGAAGTGTGCGCAGCCGTGGTCGGTTTGAGAACACTTCCACCTCCACATTCATACGGAAACCAGAGGCTGCAACGGCAGTTTGACGGGCTCCTGATGATGGGCATTGTAATGCCCGAAACATGTTGGGCAGTATCTGTATGACAAGGCAATAAATTTTACGATTGATTGTTGCATCTAGTTGGTTGTTTTATTCGAGTGATTGAAGATGCACTGTACAACAAGGCAATAAATTTTACGATTGATTGTTGCATCTAGTTGGTTGTTTTATTCGAGTGATTGAAGATGCACGGAACCACAAACCTTACAATCCTTTTTCAAGTTGCATTGCCAAACGTTATATGAAGTCTTAGTGTTATTCATGGCATTTTATTTGTAATCTTGTTTCCAGCATTGAGTGGAAACACTGTACTCTGGTTCTGAGGTTTGCTGAAGTTTTTGAGGGACTTGGTTGGCCAGAAATCAATGGAAAATTATTAAAGATCAGTTGTGTCGCAGTATTTATAGTTGGGAAATTGGTAGAGATGTGAGTAAGAGGGATGCAAACTGGCAGTAGGTCCTCCAGTAAGTTCTCATCTGCTTCCCTTGTAGCCACATATCCAGTCATAGTATGACATTACCAAACACCCTGTGGTCTGAAACTATAAGTATAGGAACCAGACACCGTCTAGTCATGTCTCCTTGAAGATGTGTGTGTGTGTGTGTGTTGAGTTTTTCTTGAAGCATTACAAGTCACTGCATTAGGTAAATAATTAAAAGTTACCTGCCATATTATGCAGCTGAGAATTGTGTTGATTTATCAGTTCTCAGAAGAGACCTTACAAGTTACTAATTTCTTAATATTTTCTGTTTCTAGTGTTCAGTCTATTGTGTATTCTTTTTCTCTATTTATATTTTCCTTTTAGCTGTTCTCTCTTTCACGTTCCCTTCTGTCACTCTTTTATGTTATTCTTTTCTTATTTTCTTTTCCTTCAGTTTTTCATTTCTGCTAAGCTGACAGTACTTTCCTGCATGAATTTATTGGTCCTCTGAGTAGAAGCTTAATGACAGCTGTCAGGAATTTAATCTTATCTACAGTGCTTTGTGCTTGATCAGATGAGGTGTATATGACTGGTGGACTAACTTCATGGAAAAAGGTCATTCTTAAGAATCTAGCAGTTGCCCAGCTAGACAAATTTCCTGCTTTTTGAGGAGTCCAGTTATTTATTATGTTTGTAAGAGTCCACCACTGGACCTTATCCTGGACCAGATAAACCCCTATGGTATAGATGAACTTAATTTTTATGTTAATGATCATATCCAAGAATCAGTTGTTGCTGGGGAATGGGGAGGAGAGAGAGAAGTATTGTATTTAATACTGTTGTCTGTTTCTAAGATTGTATAACATTGATTGTATAGATTAAGAATGGAGCAATGGTGGAATAATAGTGACAGGGGAAAACAACAATATGTGGAGAAAATCCTGTCCCAGTGCCATTTTGTAATCCACAAGTTCCACATGGAGTGTCCTGAGATCATTTCTGGGCCTGCATAGTGAGAGGCTGGTAATTGACTGCCTGAGTCATGGCTCAGCCTGAGGAATCAGTTGTCCATTTCCAATATTCGTCTCAGTTATTAGTACTTGAATTTTATCATTAAGTGCGAAAACATTTTATAAGTAAATAGTCAAATGAGAACAGATAGTAGTAGTAGTATTAGTAGTAGTAAGTGGATAAAACTAAAAAGTGTACTTATATATGATGGAATTCTGTAATTTCTATAATACATTATTTCAGAAGAAAATCTTTTCTACGTATGAAATTCAAAATAACATATAAATATCAAGAATTTATTGTAATGGCTTATAATATCGTACGCATTATGGCATTCTTTAAGTGGTAAATGAGACATTTGATTAATCTGTAGCAGTATTGTGTGGAGTATGTGTTATTTTTATGTACTCTTTAAGTCAGTGCAGATGAAGATTAAATTTAAAGACTTCTATTAAATATTTATTTATGTTACTTATATTAACATCAGAATGTACTTGGACATTCCTATCTTTGTCTTGCTGCTCAATATACATTGAAAGTGCAGTATGTATGTATATGTAGTGTATCTTTATAAAATTTATTTTCTCTGTGCCATAAGTTTGCTAGACCAATGAGAAAATGAATCACCATCTAAAACTGGTTGAGAACCACTGAAAAATTCTTGCTATTAGCCTAGTTATTTTGTAGGGTTCTTTAATAATTTCCATTATTTTGCAATTAAGCTAATGTGCTTTAATAATATCTTGTGAGGGCTTCATAGCCTGCCTTAGCTAATGATGTTAGTAGCTTTGTTTGCATCGCTGTTTGCTCCGTGCTTGCGGCTGCCGTGCTGCTGCTACTGTCTGAAGCTGTCATCCTAAGCTGCCGCCATCAGATGCTCGCTCACTACTGCACGGATGATGTGATGATGGCTCACCTCCTTGATACGTGCTACACCATTCTTCTCTGCTTAATTTTTCATATCATTTATTTTCTGCAAAGAAGTGTATAAAACTTTCCTTGGTCATTGACTATTTCTGGGTGTTCACCAACGTAATTATTGCCCAAAGCTTCTCGTGAAATCTGTTCAGTCAAACACACTAAGTGGTCGGTATGAGGAAAGTAAATGATTGCAAAACAACTGTTTACTTTGATGGTTAGGTTTCTCATGAATAATCTTTAGTAACCACTGAGGTAGTTAGTACACTTACTAAAAACTCCAAATAATTTATGGTGTCTAATTGTTCAGAAAACAGATAATTTGAAAGTGAAAAATAATGTCAAAGTGAGAAGTGTAAAAAAAAAAAACATCTGACATGAAGACTTGTCATATGAACTGTGAAGTTGATTGCAATGAACAAGGACAAAATGATGATTAATTCATACATTGCACCAGAAGCATGTGGAGCACAGTGTTTACTTAGCATGTTTCGCATGCTTAACTTTAAGTAAACTCAAAGAAGAAACACCAAACCAGGTTTGTACATGAACTATACTACTTTAGACATACAATTATAGCATATTGGTCCACTGTTAAAAGTGTACCATTAGATAATTCTGTTTGAATAATAACATGTTTTAAAAATATTAAGTCACGCAGGAATTTAAACATTAATTGTGGACTTTAATACATATTATGATGCAATTTGGTTTTATGAAACAGAGATAATTTACCATTTAAAGGAAATATAAAGCCATCATTCTCTGTTGAAATTGTACTGTTTGAAGCTACAGTTGGTTAAGTAAGAAGAACCAACAAAATGCACACTTTTTTTCATCAATGATTTAATTCAACTATATTGTCTTCAAATTAAATTTGGTTATACTATTCATAAATTCTTATGTGACTTTACAGTGTTGGACCCAGTGTGGGTATTTGTTGTTGCTGTTGGGACAAGCATTGCAGATAACACTTCTTACTTCAATGTAAACTAATACAAGTGAGAGCAAACATTGCATAGAAGTAGTAATGCATTTGAATACATACTGGCTGAAATATCTGCAAGGCTTCTGTAGTTCTGCATGTTGTTGCATGTATTTCCTGTTTGGTTTGTTCTAAGCTACAACATCCTTAAACATGGTTTCCAGGATGGGAACGCGGTTACAGTGGTCGGAGTGACAGCGACCTACCTTCACATAGTACCATGTCTTCTGCTGATCACAAAGTGAGGAATCCTCATTCACTGTCACCTGATAAAGATGTGATGGGTGATTTTGGAGACAGTGATATTGAAAGTGTTGTAAGCATCACAAGTAGTGCCTTCTCCACTCAGTCAGAGCGTCCACGTGGGTCCAGAGGGCTTAGGTGAGCGTGTGTGTAACTTAATTACAAATAATAAAATTTAACTCAAATTGAAATTTCTTGTTTGTAATGACATTCACAATACTGTGTTGTAATCTTAAATTAAAATAAGAATCATGCACTTTGTCTAAGGAGGTAACGTTTTGTTACTACAGTAATTTTACAAAACAGTATTATAGATAATCTTTATACACAAAAATTTATATACATAGTACAAGGAGTGTGTATGTAGGTATTTTCTTAAGGTTACTTTGAATTTTGCCTTGTCAATCTTGAGGATTGTCACACTAGGTGGTAAATTATTGAAAATTTTGACGCCATTTTTTTTAATTAAAAAAAATGGGTTGACGTTTGGTCTACGAAGATGGTGCTTGTTCCTTGTATTAGTACTGTGTATATAAGAATTTGAAAATTTTCCTGATTAGTGATAATGAAGTTAATTAATGAATGTATATACTGGCGTGGAACAGGTAAAATTTTTAATAGTTTAGGCTTCTACATGAGGTTCTGGGTTGTGCACTAACCATAATTCTGACAATTTTGTTTTGTAAAGTGAAAATTTTCCTACTGTTGGAAGATTCACCCCAAACACTTTTTCCATATTTTATAATAGAATGAAAGCATGCATAGTAATTTGATATGAGAGTGTTTAATGTTACTGATATGGACGATCAACCTAATGCCATAATATTCTTCACTTAACTTAGGAATCATTTGTTCCATATGGTTCTTCCAATTTAGGTGGTTATCAATTTGTAAACCAAGAAATTTTGTATTTACCATCTGTTCTATATAATTTTCTTTATAACCAATATGTAATGGAGAATGTGATGAATTTTTTGTTATGAATTTCATTATATTCATTTTATCTAAATTAGAACTAAATAATAAGCAGCAAACCATTTAATAGTATGAGAGAGAGCTATCCTGGCTCTCCTAAATAGTGTCTCAGATAAAGTAAATACTGACGGTTTTTTGTGTGAAGTTGTCAGTACAGTCCATCTTCTGCCTCTAAAAGCAGATCTTGGGTTGTAATAGAGGGGGAACTTTAAAACATGAATAAAATTTTAGAACAGGAGAGCATTTAACTGGTAAGTCACATGCTATTTGAAATGAAGTTGAAGTATGTGTGAGGTCTGCTAGTACCTGTGTTGTTAATTTCAAAGACATTGAAAAAGCTCTTGACACTAAAGAAATAAAAGGCGGCACAGAATGGTAATCAAAGTCAACTTCATGTGATTGTATGGAGCAAAGATAATACAGATTTACCTTGTAAAGCTGGAGAGAATGACAGAGATAGTGTCATTTCAAGTCAAAGGGCACAGCAAAGGCAACCCATAGTAGTTTTGTGTGTGAAACAGAATAAAGAAACTAAACACATTCTGTAGACCAAACAAAGTTGGTTGTTGTGACTGCCATTTTAGCAGATAATGTTAGCATGAAAAAGATGGTGAGATAAGAAGTGGAAGAGTTTTGTTTTTTAGATGATGCTTGTATCGTGTACCAGACCAATTGAGATGGTCCTGTTATGCCAGAAAATTTTTATAACTGGATTTATAGTGGCAACAGAAAGGCTTGAGTCTGTAGTGAGTAACTCAGCAGCATTAGTTTACCAGATGACAGTACTGGTAAGGATGCATATTCCTGTATGTCTTTCATTAGTGAATTGCCTGAAATCAGATCACCTCTTGAAGAAACAGTTAGGTATACAGTTTCTGATGAGGATAATAAGAGGTTTTTGGCAGGCACTGAAGATCCTATAACTGTTAATGTAGACAACATGGAATTTTCAGATTACTGTAAAAGTAAGAAGCAAGTAACTAGTGTGGGACATAAAATGATTAGCATCAGCAATTGTACTGCTGTTGGTTGTTCTTCAGAGTGTGTTGGTAACATGGATAGTTGTTTTCCATAATAACACAGTACTGTTAAATTTCCATATTGCAACAGCCTTCTGGTTCACAAATCCCAGTAACTTATAGTCATACGGGTAATGGTGGTGCTTTTTTACCTCTTGCTTACTTTTTATGTTATTACCCACTTACAATTTGGAACTGCAGTAATATTTCTATTTGTATTGATGACAAAAGTGTAATGAAATGTTTTGCTGTTGTGCAATGCATACAGTGACTATGGCAGTAGCAGTGTAGGTGGAGGGGTCCAACGCATGGGAATGCACCACAGTGGGGCTCAAGGGGCCAACAGCAGTTCAGGGAGTAAGAGAAACACTTTCACCCGTAGTCTGTCAAATGCAGATGTTCCCCCAGATGAGAAGGCTGGTAAGTTTAAAAATATACTAATTACATACAGAAAAAGAATTTATGTATGATATATATTATATATATATATATTATATATTATATATATATATATATATATGTGTGTGTGTGTGTGTGTGTGTGTGTAATGTATCTTATACTGGTAACTTATATTTGTTACAAAGTACCAACTGCTGTTTATCACAGTTATTGTGTATTGTGTATGACATATGCATTTCAAGGTCTGTGTAAGCATCATCAGCAAGGTCGTCTATGAATGTGAGTTATATTTGCTTTGCAGGGGTCACTGGAGATGATGCTAACATAGTGTTGAAATGTGTTTATCTTAAACAACAAATAATCATTGTGATAAAAGGCTGTTGGTACTGTATAACAAACACAAGTTAGTATATAAGCCGCATGGAGGGCACATGTCTAATACCAATGATTTAAATTAGTTGGAGGTCATTTGATACCAAATATATCACCATTGTAACAAGGTTTCTTTCCAGTTTATCTGTACACAGGAATTTGCAATTACAACTATATTAATCTCTTATGCCATCTTTACTGATATTGCAGATTTTTCTTACAAAATCTAACAGTGCTTTTTTAATTTTTTTAGCACCAACTTGATGCACAAACTTCTCGTTTATTTACATATAATACATTAATTAAAATCCTCTACATGATTCGAGCATACCCCGCTTATCTTCAGGAGGTCCACATCGTAATTGTATATATGCAGCCTCTGGTATTGTCACTCTCTGCAGGTCTGTGCACCGGTTAAGAAAGAACTCTTTCTTAACCGGTGCACAAGACAGTCACCTGCAGAGAGTGATGATACCAGAGGCTGCATATATACAATTACGACGTGGACCTCCTAAAGATGAGCAGGGTATGCTCGAAACAAGTAGAGGATTTTAATTAATGTATTATATGTAAATAAATGAGAAGTTTGTGCATCAAGTTGGTGATAAAAAAAGTTATACTATGATGCACGGTCGACCAATCATCAAGAAGTGCTTTTTTAATTCCTTCTCTGCTAAACTGACCATTAATATTTGTTCCAAAACAGTGTTTATTTACCTCCTGTACCAGTCCCTGTAGTTCTTTTCTGATAGTAAGTAACTTTGTACGTATAGTCCTTTTGGAAACTGAAAGATGCGCAGTTAGTCAGGAAATTCCTCAGATTTTATGGAACCTGAGCAGTCGTATCATGGGCACAAGGGTCCATCTCTGAGCCCTGTATTGAGTCAGAGGGATCTAGTCCACACCCTAGTACCCTGTTTATTTCCATGTGATCATTCCAATATTACCATCCCATATGTTCCTAGGTGAGCTTTACCAACCAAAATTCTGTATTCTGTGTCATGGATGCTCTATCCTTTGCTAACCCATTGTACATGTAATGTGTCTGAAAGATGTGCTCTGTTCATGATCAGTCAGATGTCAGATAACGGTATACATGGAGAGGAAATTTCAAATACTGCTGTACTGCTACATATTGTACAGATTAACAGAGTGTGAACGAACAGAAATGTTAGCCATTTGTTACAAGTGAGGACACATACTTCCCTCTCCTGCACAACTCCACAAGTGGTCATGAGTGTAGGACTGGTTAATGCTGTGCACACAAGGTGTGCCATACTTCAGGGTGTTATTTTATGTCATTTTGAGTAAAAATTGCTGTACCAATATATGGCATATATGAACCATTACATCACTATGAGCATTGTAATGTATGTGTGTGGCTGCAATTGAAAATTATAATATACATGTATTTTTTTATGCCGTATGCACAAAAAGAAGGTGTTGGTCAGAGAACACCACAAAAGAAATCTATCCATTAAGTCTTAACCAATTGTACACCACGTGTCCCATAACACCACAAAACAAAGGCAGCAATGAAGTCTTACCCTACTGTATATACAACACTGAAATAAAATTGTGTTGGAAAACACCATTAAAGAAAGGTATAAATTTTTAATTATGCTACCAATCAGTTGTGTTAAGAGTACATAGTTATGTTACAACACAGAAAAAAAATTAGTTGGGACTTTGTGACAAGTGAACAAATTTCCAAAAATGTACAAGTAACCTTAAAATTATAGGTGCCAGATGGATGGTATGAAGCAAGTTCCATACTGAGGTCCCACGAGCATTAGGTGCCAGTGTACAAGATTTAGTAATCCAGGGGACCTGGCACCTGGGGTTGTGCACCCCTGGATTAGTTGATATCTAAGATTGTAAATTTTCAGTAATGTTACATGGATCATTGTTCAAAATGACCTCCACAATTCTATATGCAAAATTCTGTGCATCTGAAAAGAAAACTATGAGGCACTTTTGTTTACCAAAAGTAGGAGTCAACATGATGGTGGTGTATAAGAACTGATACAATAGAGTAACATACAGTATCATGAAACAGTAAAGTGTTTGTAGTGAGGTTAAGGTTGACATATGGCCATATGTTGATGTAACACTTCTTACTTGAAATGAGTTGTGTAATAACATCCCAAAGTTTTGCACACTTTATGTGGTAAACTGTATATTGTGAGATTCTGTAACTTGTAACCCAAGTTCTGTTATTAAATGGGTAGTGCATAGTACTTTTTTTTTGTGCTGATGAATACGTTACCTTAGCTGTACAAGTCACCAGTGCATTCATTTCTGTGTTATTGTTTGTTGTACCTCATGTTAGATGGAAGCCTGAGTGACACAGCTGTGGGACACATTCATGGTATGGATGGATCACGCCGAAAGATGGTAGGAAGCAGTGAGAGGAGTGGGAAGCCCACGGCAGGTGGTGGAAGTGGTAGTTGCCAGTTCGTGGGTTTAGGAAAGAAAAGTAGTTCTACTTCCCAACTCTCAGCAACAGGTAAGGAAGAATTCTTTCTTCATTTTTTTTGTTGTGTTCTTGCTCTTTCGTTGTCTGTCTTTCCACTGTATGCAAAACATCCTGTTGGATACATGAGGGCATATCCAAAATTTCCTGAACTTATTTGATATGGAATTAGCATTTAACTTTGTTACTCGTTGATGTTGCCCCATCAAAGTAGTCCCCTTCCAAGGTTATACTGCAGGTTCATTGTTTCTGCCACTGCTTGAAGCATGGTGGAACTCCTTTTTTTGAAATCACATTAGGATGGTTAGTGACTGTTCCTGAATTTTAGGGAGGTCCTGGAAACAATGATCTGGTAGCCACATAACCATAGTTCTGTTCCCAGAGACAAGAATAAATCACACTGAGCAATATAAGGCAGGAGAGTAAGGGTGGGGGACAACAGTTATATTTTTAGGAGGCAAAAATTGCTGCAATGCCTGAGCAGTGTTTGGTTGACTTGATTTCTTAGAGTTTGCAAAACCTCCCAGGAGTAATGCTGGCTAGCCATCTGACCAGGAGGGGCAATTTCCTGATAAGCAATGCCCTGACATTCAAAAAAGATATCAGTACGCTCTTGATGTCTGTCCCGACTTTTCCAGCTCTCTTCAGATGTGGACAGGATGGGCTTTTACACATAGAGGACTGCTGTTAGGATTTTGGGTTGTAACGGTAACCCGGGTTTTGTCTTGTATAGTGACCCTTGAGAGTGAGTTTTTGTCATTTCTGAACCCATCCACCAGTTCCTGTCACACAGGTGCATGCTACTGCTCTGCCCATCAGTGAGCAACCAACACACAAATTGCGTAGATCTGCTGCACCTTAAAGTCCTTCTTAAGAAGATACTGGCATATTTCATACAAGAGGCTAACCTGCCATATTCATCGGTCTTCATTGATGATGATTGTATGTTTTTGTGACCTGTGGAGGAACAATCTGAGCACTTAAATCTTGAACTGCAGTTTCCCCAAGTTTAAATTCATAAAACCTCTCAGAAGTCCATGTTCTCCCTATAGTATTGTCATCAAAAGCAGTTTCGAGCATCTAATGCTTTTCTAATGCCATTCTCCCAGGTTTGAAGCAAAATTTAATGCAATTACTTTGTTCCTTGAAATCAGTAACAAGAAAATTGCAATTCACATGTAACATGCAAACAGTAAACACTTACTGCAATGTACTATGATATGATATGATATGGTATGATATATGATATGATATATTTGTTAACTGAAATTTGGTTGCCACCCGGTGGCAGTAGTACAGTACACATTTACACACAAACAATACACAGAATGACACAAAACAAACAATGTATAGAACAATACAAAAATTTTGGAAGAGTGCGGGCCGTGCCCTGTCTTTGCGGGTTATACCCTAGCATTTGACTTACAACTGAGGAAAAAGCACGGAAAATCCTCAGTCAGGGTAGCCGAAGAGTGCCAGCTGGCACGATGAAGATACATAAACATACAATAAGAATACATAGACATAACAATAAAAATACATAAATTGCAGTTTTAAACAGGAATACAACCATAGATACATTGATAAAAAAATAAAACCTAAAGAATATGAAAGAATGTGATAATAGTAAAATACATATAAGCAGCAACTTCATATTGTCTATATGTCTTCCAATAATGTTGGACACCTTATTACTAAGACCATCACTACACTGCAACACTTCACCACACTTCACCCAACTACACTTTACTACACTTATCAACACTTTACTTCCTCTCATTTACACTTCACTACCCTCTCATTTGGCTTAACCCATTTACATTTCTTATCGTTCTATTTCACCTCATAGCACTAAACTAGACACAGTACAGTTCACATCTCCAAACTTATTTTCAAATTAATGAACCCCTTCACTGTCCTGAAGAACCTCTCACCATTTCACTTCACTTTTTATTTTATTTTATTTTTTCACTTATCCTATGAACTGTTCACTTCACTTTACTTTGCTATTCATATCTACAACTCGCTTCCCTTCACTTCACTTCCCTTCACTTTTTACTTTTTATCACCTACACTTCCCCCTCACTGGTTTTCAATTTCCTAACCCTCGTTTTGAAAATATGCATCTTACCATGGGAAGCCCCTATCACCTCTTCAGGTAGCTTGTTCCAGTCAGTAATGGACCTATTCACAAAGGAGTGTTTCCCAATGTCACTTCTTTGTCTTCTGGCTCTGATTTTCCAATAATGATCAACCCTACATAAATAGCTTGGCGCCTGTAACCTATCCCCTGTTGCTTTCCATGCCCTCTCACCGGTGTACGCTTTGTAGAGCGCACACATGCGTGCTGTCTTCCTACGCTGCGCCAAAGATTCCCAGTCTGAGCCTCCCGAATGATGCACAAATTTAGCAGCTTTGTTTTGTACATGGTCTAAAGCACTTATCTGACATTTCCTGTATGGATCCCAGCACGCTGCCCTATATTCGAGAATGGGACGTGCTAGTGACGTAAAGGCTAAACTTTTCATATTTTTGTTTCCCTTTTTTACAGTATGCATTACTAAATGTAGTGCCCTCCAGGCTTTTTGAACCATGTAATTTACCTGACCAGCCCAGCTTAAATCACTTCATATGATGATTCCCAAATATTGGCAACAGCTAGCTTCAGGAATCTTTTGGTCCCCAAGGGAATAATTTAGCGGATCCTTCACCCAGACTGTCATGAAGCTTAGTGCCTTACGTTTATTCAGATTTATTTTCATTTCATTTCCTTCCACCAGTTCCTCAATCTATCCAGATCTGTCTGTAATTTTTCTACATCTTTGATATTTAATATTTTCCTTTAAATTATACAATCATCTGCAAAAAGTCTAATTTTTTATTCGATGTTCCTCCAAATATCATTTACGTAAGCTGAGAACAAAAGTGGGCCCAGAACGCCCCCTTGAGGTACACCTGACATCATTCTAACTTCCTCTGAATAATGCTTCCCTAATCTAACTCTCTGAGAATGATCTATCAGAAATTCCGTAATCCATATGACCATCCTTGAATCCACGCCCGAGGCTGCAATTTTTTTTAACCAGCCGGTCATGAGGGACTAGATCAGAAGCTTTCGAAAAATCTATTATTATCGCATCCAGCATGGCCACTTCATCTAGGGAGTCTAATATGTCCTGACAGACTGTAATTATTTGACTCTCGCACGAGTATCCCAGTCTGCAGCCATGTTGTTCATCGTATATTACTGAGGATTATGCCTCAAAACTCACTGCACTGACTCCGAAGTTAATGTTTCTAGGGCACCGTGTAGGAGAAGGCTGTACTGCTTACTGTACTCGATCCTAGCAGCAAGTTTGGAAAGTTTTGGATGTGCCCTCCTAGTTTCATATGGGTGTAACGTAAATCATAGTGAGCCATTGTTGATAGTAATCTAACCTGAATATGTGGATTCAACTGCAAAATTTTAACAAGTACTGTGACATAAATTTGTTTAAGTGTAGCTGTTAAGCTTCAGTTATGGTTTAGTCTTGATGCCATTAATAATTAGGTGTCCTGAAATTTAAGTGGGACACATTGTGCAGTTTAAGGGTATTTTCCTTTATTGTTTTGGTGTGTTACTGCCCATAGCTTCTGGATTAAGACGAACTGGACTTGGATTCTACTTGTACATACTTATTTCTGTAAGGCATGAAGAGAAATCCATGAATAAAGAATAAAGAATTCAGGCCTTCTGTGATGTTACCCATGTCACTGAGTTAGTGGTTTCTGACGTTTTGAGGGAACATGGTTCCTTCATCTTCAACGGTCCAGAAGTTGAAAAAGATGGACTCCTTTACCCTTGAAAGTGAAGTCATCATGTTCCTTTGAAATGTTGGAAACTGCTCACCCAGGGACACACTGTCACAACTGAAAATACCTGAACCTGGAGACCTCAAATTCACATGAATAAAGAAAATAAAACTCTGCCTCATATGCGTATTACTTCAACTTACTCCTTAGTGTCCAATTTTCGTCTAACGTTTCATATTCTAAGTTAATGATGCAAATGGAGATATTTTTTATTTATTTGTAAGCCATTACTAGTATAGTCCATATTCTTTGTGTGTAATTCATGTATTACAAAATTCTGGATCTCATGTTTTATGTTAAAATCATTTGTAGTTCTACAAATGCTAAAAGCAAGATATTTGGTTTGGAAATATTGTACAGAGTATTGAGAAAAACATGCAACACTAACAAAGTGTATACGTCTATGAAGTGACTAGTGGGAAATGTGAGAGTTACCACTGGAATGATGGAGTGTGGAGTCAGGTAAACAGTGTACAGTGCGCGAGATGGTGTGCAACATAGAGGAGCCACCTCAGAATACCTGTGATTTAATAATGAAATCTGTGTCCACACTTATATGTTTGTGAACAAGCAGAACACCTGCACTTATGAAAATTATACGTAGTCATGGAGACACCATTCCGTCCTGCAAAATATTTTGTGTGCTTTGCAATCTTCAAATAAGTGCTTATTGTTTAAATATTTCTGGAGAACACCATAAGAAGCTGGTGGTACCTGGAGCAAATACAGAATTAGGTCATTCTGGTCATTCATGGAGCAGACCACAGGGACACATCAGTTTTCCATCAGAATGGTGAATGCCACATACAATGAATGTCATCTTGGGCATGATATATTATGTGTTTGGTAGCCATGTCCTGTCGGATCAATTTCCTGAGCTCTTCAGGCACGGGTGGTCTTGACTACCATGTTCCTCAGACATAAACACTGTGATTGTATCCTTCACAGCTACCTCAGAGATTATGTATATCACATCAATCCAACACCATTCAAGAGTTGCCAGTGGAAACTGAAGCTGCTGCTGAAAAGATTGCAGGTAGAATGTGTCTAACACAGTTAACATCTGTGTGGTTTATTTACAGCAAGTTGATGGGGACGAAGGACTCATATTAAACATGTGTTCTTGTAAATATCACTTGTACACAGCTGTGCATGAAAATCAGCTTTTATTCATGCGTCATATGCTTCTGTCCCCTAGAAAATTGTACATATGACATGTATCAATATGTTGCATGTTTTTCCAATTGCCCTGTATTTTCTGATTTAAATGTGTTTTTTTGTGAAACATTAATTATGAGTGAATGCTCTGCTATTAATCTACAGAACTGATAAACCCAACTACTACATTGTGACTTTTAACATGGGAATTGTGAGTTACTAAGAAATTATGCAACAAAGGAAACATTTAATTAAAAAAAAAACTTGGTATGAAAAGAGTTAAAACAATAAAAAAAATTCGGTTCAATTGGTTTTACTCCAAACGTTTGGTTATTCCTATGCTTTTTGTTTCATTAAGTTTTTTAGCACTTACACCTCCTAATTTGTAAGGAGCATTATTATTGTACAATGGATTTCTGTACCGTGATTTTCTATTACTTGTCATAAAATATGAAATTTAATTTTCTTGTCTGGCACTGTAATTCTTACAAATAGAACGGTATGTAGGGAAAGGTATGTTGCATTTCTATATAGATGTATGTAGCATGATGAATGTGAAACTAAATAATATAACTTTGGAATATGTTACAAAGGCAAGTGTGTCATTCCATGTCAAACTATACATTGATTTAGTTCACAATGATGGGCTTTTTGTTAGCATGCACATGCACATGTGTATGCATTGACGTATACCCACATGGGCATCAATACTGGCTGGGTGAATAGTGAAATTCACTCAAAACTGAGAGTGATATAGATGCTTAAATTTCTTTATAGCACTCTATGTTATATCCAAGAATTCTGTGTGTGCATTCTGGATTACCAATGTGAACAGACTTACTCACTCTGCATAAGCCATTATACTGGAAAATAGCATTATTTAACGAAAAGTCTTATACATAAGGTCACCCACTTCACATGAATGGTTTTAATTTTCAACATTAACGAGCATGAATATCAAGTAATCTCAAAGGACAAGAATATATTTATCTCCTTCCATATTTACAACATTTATTATATATATGTATGTTCTGGAGGCTTCTGAACTGCTCTGCATTATTGATATATTTTGTTTTCTTAGAGATGCAGACAGTGCCTTACTCATCCTAGAATTGTGGCCCTTCCTGTTATAAACTTTTAGGTTTGTTCTCACAGTACCGTTTATTTTTCTGCGTGAAGTAAAATATTGTGACACACATTCCTTTGTATTTGTATCATACCAACATCTAAAGCATTTTTAAAGTTTCGTGATGTTCTTACATCATTTCAGGTAGCCATTCATTATGTGAATGGTTAAACAAACCTTTAACATCTTCGGCTAATTTGTTTATTTAAGGAATTTATAAATTTTTGTGTTCATTTATGTAGATCATTAATATCATTCACTGTCCATGTTTTTATGACATTTTATGTTCCTGAGATCAGTTATATGAATTTTGCTTCTCACCAGAGATAAGATAATTCAATATTAATGTACTTGCTGCGTAATAGACATGAAATCATAATGCTCTGAATAAGTATTTTGGACTCTTACCTTGTGCAGTACAGTACCATTATTAGTCCATGAAGGTAAAAGTAATGTGAAGTTGTCTCTGTGCTTGATTAAGCTCATATGATTATGGAGTATGAGGGAACGGAGGTATAGCTTCATGCATTCTTAACCTTGGCGATGGAAGTGAGTTTTTATTGTCACAGCCTGGCTACTTCTTTAACCTTTAAGAACCGTGCATCCTATATACAGGACAGGTATACTGCTACCCTCCAGATGTTGCATTTTAAATATATTTTTTCAACTGATATAAGTACTGAGTACTTTAAACATGCTGCACACTCTCTGTTTTTCTCTTCAAAATGCCGTTTATTTCATAATGCTACCTTTTTTGGCTCACGTATTATTCACATTTTACATACAGGGTGTGCTAAAATTTAAATGTAAAACTCCAGTGCCAAAAGGTTAAGTTAGCACAGGTATTAAAATAGTTGCAGTGGATTGGCAAAGTCAGTCTATGCAAGCAGGCCATATCGTGGTTTTACATTTTGTAATGAATAGCATTATAATCTAAAATTTCCATTAAACCATGAATATTTTTCATTTGAATAATGTAAATCATTTGTCCTTTGTTTATGAACAGTTGATGTATGATTCATATCTTTTTTGCTTCAGTGTAGAGATCTGACTTAGACCTGCACTCTTCACGTAAGTTGTCTTGATATCAGGCTCAAAGATTAGGAGTGAATGAAACCAAAACCATACTTTTCATACACACTTTGTAGATCAGTGGTTTATTGAGCCTTATGTCACTTAATGACACTTCTTTAACTCCATAGTTGCATAGTGTCAACTGGTATAATGATTGTATGGAAGGGACAAGGATGTGGATGACATGGTGGTAAGCTATTTTAAAATGCTTTTCCAGTATTTGCCTAAAGGCTTGTTACTGGTGATCCTTGGTTCAAGTCCAGATTACATATGCTGAGTGGGTAGGTAGGTAAGTATGATTGGTTGAATTAATCATAAATTTATTAGCATACAAGTGAAATGGATAATGACACACTGGATTGAGGTTTAAGTGCCAAACTAGAAGGTATGGATTTCAAGGCCATAAGACATCACAAGTAAGCCCCCCCCACCCCACCTTTCCGGAGGACCGTGCATTGTGATATGTTCTTACGATAAAACCAACGAGATGCACTAATTTCTCAAATTTATTTTTGGAATAGAACTCTACATGTTTCAGACAGTTTCTCTGCCCATCATCAGGAGTTTAGCACTGTACACACAGCAACAGGAACCAGTTCCATCCTGATCCCACTAGCAAGCAGTCAGCATAACCTGTATGACATATACCTATTGCTGTGTGTACAGTGCTAGACTCCTGACGATGGGCAGAGAAACTGTCTGAAACATGTAGAGTTCTGTTCCAAAAATAAATTTGAGAAATTAGTGCATCTTGTTGGTTTTATTATAAGAATAAGGTGTTATTGTTAAGTTTATGCCCTTATTTGCTGTGAGGATGAATTCAGCTACTCTAGTTGAGGGTTAGTGGCAGCTTTTGTCACTCTAATCCCTACTACAAAACAATGATTTGCACTTTCGGCCACAGCACAAAAATTAGGACATCTGTTTTACGAGAAAGTCAGTGGTCTGGAATCCAACCCAAGCTAGGTTCAGAAAACAGTTGGTTTTGGACCCTCTTGTGTGCCAGACTAGAAGAACAAGACTATCAATCAGGACTTGGTAGTGGTAAGATATTCAGTGCAGTTCATAATTGATACCCATTGTGTAACAAGAAAATGAATAATCAGTGTTAAGAAACTTAGTGAATTGTCTCCAAACTAGTATACTAAATAAATTGGTCTGTCTGTCCACAATTGTATCTCTGTAAGCTCAGCACGTGATATTCTGTGAGAGGAGGATATGCTCAGTGGCTGAACTGTTCAGGCAGTTGAGTATTGAGGTGATTTGGATGGTCACAGGGTTTCAGGGATGTCATGAAATCCTCTAGATAGCTGATTTCTGTGTTGAGATTCAAACCTGAGCCCTCTTGAATATAAAGCAGAATTCTAACCATTCATCTGTGGCATTCAGTGTACATTTTTAGACTCAGTGGTAGATCTTAATTTCTTTATACATGTGAATTCCTTTCTTACTCTGTGCTTATACACTATCTGAGGTTTCTGGGTAGTGTTTTTGTCAACATGAAAAATAAGCCAAGCTTATCATTAACAGTGATACCAAACATTTGTGATATCCCATATGTAGTTTAGTGTGTGTGTGTGTGTGTGTGTGTGTGTGTGTGTGTGTGTGTGTGTGTGTGTGTGTGTGTGTGTGTGTGTGTGTGTGT
>Ga0268261_10000506_pt1 | contig 24691 bp, 9 predicted proteins | sample TergutNc150P1_FD_190353 | JGI IMG/M metagenome (GOLD analysis project Ga0268261, IMG submission 190353) | Nasutitermes corniger P1 segment gut microbial community from laboratory colony in Florida, USA - Nc150 P1 (SPAdes) (version 2) | ecosystem: Host-associated > Arthropoda: Insects > Digestive...
ATATATATATATATATATATATATATATATATATATATATATATATATAAAGTTGCAGTACAATTACTTGAATGGCTACCGAGTTGTTGCAAACGGAAAGAGAGTTAAGACAAAGCAAATACTCTCAATTCGCAATTACGTGAATTCCCCTAAAATAGTGGTTAGGTTTCCTATCGTCTTTTCACAGACCTTGCATGGAAATATTCTCATGTACTTCAAATCCCAAAGCGAGAGTTTCGTTTCAAATCATTATTAAATAATTATCTATGAACCATTCAATTACTCGAAAGTACAGTCTGATATGTTCTATCGAAATTATTTTAATTGAACCAAAGTCATATAAAATACCGAGCAAAAGTCTAAACAGCTTCTTGCGGCAGTAAACATGTCAGTACACTAATACCAACCTTAGAACAATCAAAGTTGTTTCTTGTCGGAGTCCAAACGTCGCAGTCGTCCGAAACAAACGCTAAATTGGCGATTAGATCCAAAAAGATGATCAGCAGCATGTTGTATTTAATTCCCGTAATTTATGAAAACAAGTGATATGTAAATTGTTTGCCCCTCATTTCCTTTGTACAGTAAACACATAGAACAAGTTATGATATATCTGCTCTTTTCCCACCTGTTTTATTGGCTATAGACAGAATTCTGGACGTCGTTTTAAGGTCTGTACAGTTTTTCTTCGCTTCTTCTTATTTCATGTTCAAACTTCTGGTTGGACAGAACATTTGCAAGCAAATATACAGACACTTTTTGATATAATGTTATGAGCAAATTCCCTTAACATTTGGCACCGGAATTTTATATTTAAATTTTAGCACACCCTGTATGTAAAATGTGAATAATACAGGAACAAAAAAGGTAGCATTATTAAATAAACGGCATTTTTGAAGAGAAAAATGGAGAATGTGCAGCATGTTTAAAATACTCAGTACTTACATTTGTTGAAAAGAGTGTATATAAAATGCAACATCTGGAGGGTAGCAGTACGCACGTCCTATATATAGGATGCACGGTTCTTAAAGGTTAAATTTCTTGCAAAATATTCCTTTGATATCCTAACAATCCTACCTAAATATTCCTATGCAGTGGCAAAATTGTTAATCAAAATGCGAGAACATGAATTGTTCCGATTTGGGAAGAAGTGTGAGTCAGCACCAGACAAGCTGCGTTCTGCTCTGTATACGTTCATTGTTGCTGGCACTTCACACATCAAGTGGATATTTGGATTTATTTTATGAACACTGTACTCATCGGAACACCGTGCATTCTGTAGCTGGTAATAAATTAGAAGTATCAGAAAGGAAGTAATAGTGACGTAATAAGAAATGTAACCAGGCAGTGCCGCAATGGAATTCTAAATGGCTGAACTTCAGCGACAAACTTAATCTCATGGTCTTTCCAAAAGCAATGCCCTACTGTCAGCCAATGGGCTGCGTATATAGCTGTTTCAACTTGACGGAGAGAAAGGTGTTATTAGCGCTACTCTCTATAAGAAAGCGTGCATCTTCCCAGGTCCTCTCTATATTTGGAGCCCATTTTGAAGTGCGTTCCATCTGTCTACCTGTCTGTCTGTCCTCCCGCACTAAAAAACTTATCTCACAGGCCTCCCCGGTCAGAGGTCGGCGACTAACCGCTTGAGCCGTAGAACAGTCCCTTATAGGTGAGATTACAATGACGTCTATAGAGAGTAAGTCCGTACGGGCTCGTATATACTCACCATCCCGGTTATAAAAACAATTCTAAAATGCTGTATAGGGAAATATTAACTCTCTGTTCTGAGAATTATATGAAACACAAATAATTTGTTATGCAGTTTTTATAGTTTTTAGTTTATAAAACGTAAAGTACATAAATTTTCCACGTGACCTTAGAAGCCTAATCACTGTCGGAACTGAAGGAAAATCTTAAAGAATTACAGCCTGAAACTGGTGCAGGTTAGATTTTCTCATTCTTACGATAAAGTAAATACCGTGGTTGATTATTATGGAGTAGAATTATACCTACACACATCCTCTGCGACGACACTAGATGGAGATGTTCTGTTAAATTCAACGGTCGGCGGATAGTTGACCGCAGAAAGGACCACCAGTATGTACTGAATACGAGGCATTGCGTGATAGCCATAAAGGGTTGATTAGACAAGAGAAAGATATTTTGTACAATTATGGGTACCGAACCACTTTCGTCCAGACCATAAGGTAGTCGCTCTAAACAATGAGCTAACTGACTGCAGCATAAATTCCATTATAAATCAGTCTCCACTTTTAGCGTTAAGGTGAGGAAATGCAAACAGAATATGTGATATTGAAGTCAATTTCATAAAATTTCTAGTTCTGGCAAAACATATTGTATACAAAGAATATATTCAGTTTTCCAGAATGTTTAAATCGCAGAAGGTTGCTGTCTTTTCCTACGCCAGAGTCTCTATGCGGAACGTCCTCCATCTGCTGAAGTTTCTGCCTGCTGGCAGAAATCTGTAGGCCCTATCACCAACTGGTTGACTTCTAGGTTTTTCTCTTGCACATCCCTCTGCACGTCCTTCACTGTGTTTTGTTCAGGGTGTTTGCTTTGATACTCCCCATAAACATATGTTGTAATCAGATTATTGAGGGTTTTAAGATACAAATTTTGTTAAATGGAATTGACTAAACTCTGACTAATGAAAAGTTATCATGTTTCTGCCGTCTCCGCAACTCCCCCAACTCTCCCCCTCCACTATATTTCTCTATATTCCTTCCAAACTTATATACATTCAGTAAAAAATACACCGTGGCTATACATAGTGTTCAGTAGCGGTAAGAACTGGTTGATTTAGGCCGTATGGGAAAGCACAGGAATACACTGGATAGCAGAAATTTTAATGTTAACTTTATTGGTTTGTGTGCTGTACATTATTCCTGCTGATGAATCGGTTTGATGGACACATATTTTGTTCAAAATATGTGCGTTCGTACATTGCGTGTGGAAATTTAATGGTTAATGTGGATCAACAGCACAATTTGCAAACAGAAATCTAAAACAAGACAGGCAGTATGCGTATAAACGTTATATTGTGATGGCGTTGTGTAACCATTGTTAACGTGGAAAAGCAGTAACTATTACTCTTTCTGTGTGTCTATAGCCTTAACTAACTAGCATGCAAAACGCTTGCGCCGTGTTATATTATCATGTGTTCTGTGTCTGTCTGTCTGTATGTACATTATTTTTCCACATTATTACAAAAAAATCAAACAAATTTAAACATAGAATACCTTCTTTTTATTTTGTCTACAAGTTCGTTCGGAATGGATTTTTAATTTTTCTAAGAAGAATTATTCCCCAAATTGTCTTATATATACGTTCGTGTATATGTAAGATGCCCATTATCCTTGTCAGAAATTAGGAAATTATGAAGTTTCTCTAATTTTTTTGTAAACTTCTCAAATGTTAGTTTTTGTAAAAATCCTCCAATGGGAGTTGATTTATTCGATGTGGATGGACATCCGTCACGAACCTAATACTCGCTCTTCGGAAATGTGGGAATGGCCTGTTAGAGTTCACTTTTTCCTACATGTAAAATACATAAAAGCACAGACTTACACTGGTTGGACTCGAAGACGCAGTACTTGAGAATGAAATAAGGATCGTAGTCAACTGCTACAACATAGGATCGCAAACTCAAGAATTGTACGAAAGTGACGTAAGTGAATGCTATTGTGTAGAGGAGTTCGTTAGAATTTTAATATTGCAATTTCTTTTTGTGAAGCGGTTAGAGATTGCGTATTGTGTACAGACACATCACCAAATTCAACAGTATGACCATAGTGTGAACAATATTACAACAGGATAATGGTGGTTATTTAACTAATATGTAAAAATTTGAGAAAAGATATTTGCATGCTCTTGATAAACTGGAAAACCCGATAGATATTGTAGAATGTCTGTCGAGATATGCATCTGAAACACTCAAGGCCGAAGTCTGAGCAACCTCTTATCTATTACGTTGTTTGGTGGGTTACGTAAGTGAGGAGAGAAAACAAGACGCATTTAACGTACAGTAAAACATAACTAAAAAAAGAAGTGTTAGAAAAGAAGTGTTAGTGACGTAATAAAAAGAGTAACCAGACAAAGCCGCAATGAGATTCAGAATGATTGACTTTCAGCGTGATATTTGAAATCGGGGCTTTCCGAATTCAAAGTATTTGTGTTAGCCAATGGACCGCGTGTGTGGTTGTGTTGACCTGACAGACAGTAATGTGATACCGGATCCATTGACTGTAAAAATGCCAGAAATTTCGCGGGGCTTCAGTAGATGTAGAGCACATTTGTAACGTCGTACCAAAATTTTGATATTCGATTCACAATGTCCGTCCCTCTTTCTGTCTGTCCCTCAGGACTAAACAATTTATAGAGAATTGTGTGATGAGCTTTCGAAAATTTCTCAATATAATTAATGTTTCTTTAAAATCTAAGAAAGGCTTGAGAAAAGAGACTATTAGCATCATTATGCCGGTCTGTTTGCCCGTCTATCTGTGTGTCAGTATGAAACAAATCTACTGGCATTGGATGTGTTTTTATGAAACTTGTTTGAAATAGTTTTAAAAGCTCTGTCGGGAAAAGTAAACAATTATTAAAATGTTATTAAAATAACAAGTAATTTACGTTTAGACCGATGTAAATTCATGATGACATATCACTCAGTTATTTTAATATAAGACATTCATAGACAAATTTGCAGATCGTTTCAAAACCCATATCTTATATTCACCTTCACTATCAAATGTAACAAACACAACCAACACTTCACTCCCACTCACAGCACTCACCCTCACTTCTGTTCTACAATATGGCATTCTTCTATGTATATTTTCAGCAAGTCTGTACACTCTCATTATTTCTCTATCTCACATAACACAAAGCAGTTGATTATAATGGATTTCAGTCACTGTGCTCGAAAGTATAGTTGAGACATTTTACCTCGGAAATAATTAAGTGATGATTTGAGTAGAACGAAGCCAAAAGTTTTCTTTGTGTCCATTTTATTGTTTAATTGTTTCAACAAATCTACACTCGATTACATTAGTGTGACAGCACAGATGCAGTGACAGAATGTTTTCTGATCTACCCAATTTGTCTGTGTCTAATTTTGTGTGATCTGGGAACTTCAAAAAATAGTCGCCCTAGTCATGAGTTTGCCTGCAGCACTACAGAAAGAAAGTAACAAAAGGTTTACTTATAGAAACTTACAACGGAGTCGGCATTTAATTCCAGCTCCTCGACAGTGCTGTTGTTACAGTAGTGTGAAACCTTTTATAGGGCACATTTCAGAATAGGTTGCGCGAGTCGAAAGCAAACACATCTTTACAATAGCAAATATCAGATGTGATAGTACTTTATTACTTTGTAAATTTATAAGCATTACGAGGCAAGTAAGTGATGGTCTGTTAGATATCTCATGGCCCATTGGCTGCACAAGGTCAGAGTGAATACAGACTGTGACTGTAGAGATACACAGGCAGATCCACACTTTGCGTCTGTCGCACTGGGTGAGTTCACTGGAGTGAAGTCAATGTCCTTAATTTGTACTTTCTTAAAGACATAATTCGAATCGAAAGAAATCGATTGTTCCGTTATGACCGGTCCGACTTGTCGGCAGACTTCTATATACAAGGTATCTAACTATAACAGACATTGCTTAGAGTTTTTTGAGGTAAACGTGTCGTCTGCCTTGGACTGAAGTTCTCCTCAGACGTTAAAGATTTTACTCGCAGTTTTATTTGAAACAATTCAGAAAACGTGGTGGCTTTTAAAGAGAAATTCACTATTGTAGGTTAGCAGCTGTCATAATCTGAGTAATAGCGAAGATGGATTTCATGATACTTCTTCTTTATATACCGTCACAAATTATCACTAAATCAAGGAGGCACTTAGATATAAATGATCTTACATTAAAACTGCTTGTTGTTCAAACTCTTGGTTTTGTTATGCAGGTGAATTCTGATAATGCAAGTTTAAGAGTTTGACTAAGTACTGTAAGTACTGATGATAAAACAGGTGAGTCCTGTAGTGGAACCCATAAATACAGTTTGATTTGTGAATGTCTAGACACCTGACCTAAAGTACACTGAATAGTACATAAAGTTTCCAGGTGGCCTTAGAGGGCTAATCACTGTCGGAACTGAAGGAGAGTCTTCCATAGTTTCAGCCTGGAACTCGGCAGGCCACATTTTCTCAGTGTCACAATAAATTAAGTATCGTATTCTATAACTGTGGGGTAGAGAAATACCTCCACGCATTCACTGCAAAGGCATTAGATTGAGATGATCGATTAAATTCAAATTCCGACAGATAGTTTTCTTCAGAAGGAACCACTGGTACGAAATTATTCAAAGCATGGCGTGAGAAACATAAAGGACGAATTGGATAAAAGAAATTTTTCTTAGAAAATTGTGAGAACTGAACTACTTTTGTCCAGACCAAAGGCTAGTCACCATGTACACTGAGCTTCGCCAACTTCAGAAAAAATCTCCATATACACTTAGTCATCAATCCAATGCTCTAAGTGGCGAAAAGGAAATAGTTGTGTGCTATTAAAGTCAAGTATATATCATTTATATTTCTGGCACAACAAAATGCATACAAGGATTAAATTCACTTGTCCAGAGGGTTTAAAATCGCATAAGGTTGCGTTTCATTTAATAAGCCACTGTCCCTCAACGGAAACTCTTCTGTTGACTATTCTCCCGACTAGCAGTGATCTGTCCCGTATTCCACCAACTGGCTAATATCTATTTTGTTGTCTTTCAACTTCTTCAGCACGTCCTTCACTCTCGCTTTGTCAGGGTGTTGGCTTCGATACGCCACGTAGGTCTCCGCTGAAAGAAGATTATCTTCGGTTGTTAGATTTAAAATTCCTAGATCTGTAACTACAAAAGTTGTGATTAATGACATGTTCTCATGTTTCTGCCGTCTTTACATATCCCCCAGGTTTTAACACTCCAACAAATTTCCCTGTATTCCCTTCCTCCATTATAGTCATTCAGTACAAATAAACACTCTGGCTATACATAGCGTTTGATGGCAATAGGAAATGGTTGACATAGGCCTTAGAGGAAAGCACAGGAATACAATGCAAAGCAGAATGTTTTTTGTTGACCTTACTCTACTCTACGTAATTCCTGGTGTTGAATCGGTTTTATGGAGATATATTGCGTGAAATATATGTGCCTTTTTACATTGTGTGTGTAAATTTGATGGTTAATGTAGATCAATTGTACAATTTGCAAAGACTAATGCAAAAGAGGGCAGGCAGCTTACTTAAGGCCATGACATAGTGGTACCGTTGTGTAACTATTGTTGAAGTAGAAGAGTAATAATTTTACGTAATCTGTGTGTTCATAGCCTTATCTAATTATCACGCAGAGCGCATGCGCCATATTATATTATTATGTGTTGTCTGTCTGTCTGTACCATATTTTTAAACATTAACTCCTAAACGACACAATTTTAATAAAGAAATATTTAAACAAAAACACATTTACTGATTATTCTAAAAATTCCTTCGGAGAAGTTTATTTTTCTAAGAAGAATTCGTTGCAGAGTTGTCTTACATATATGTTTGTCTTTATGTAAATACACATTACACTTCTCAGATTTTAGCAAAACATGATGTTTCTCTGCATTTTTTGAAGTCCTCAATTATCAATTTTTATTAAATTCGTCCGAAGGAGGCCGAGTTATTCCATGTGTACGGACGGACGGACAGCCATAACGAAACTAATTCTTTCTTTTCGAAAATTTGCGTATTACCTGATATGGCTCATTCTGTAATTAATTGCAAGCAGCGGGGTCCTTCTTGAGAAGCCAACAGGTGTTCAGCTAGTCAATAAATTCCCCCATTGTGTGAAATCCACAGGTTCGTTACCGCACTCACAAGTGCTAGAAACCTGTCCTTATCCTGAGCCAGCCCGATCCGGTCCATGCCCCCAAATCCCACTTCCTGAAGTTCCATCTTAATAGTGAGCCCGCCCTACACAGGCTTCTAGCAATCCACGTACCAAATCTGATGTCACAGTTTCGTTGCACCTAAGTATCAGTCCAGGTATGAGGCTTACTCTTTGACTGTTTCGCAACACAATTCGTTTTTAGTTTGAGGAGTTGTTAGTACCTCGCCCAAACCCCAAGATGGAATACCAACATTTGTTGGCTATCCACGATTGCTTATTCAATATATTCGCAGCTACCCTCCATATTGGAGGCCACTCCTCCATCCGGAAAATGAGGACGCGTCACGCCATGGTGACCTGGACCCACTTATCACCGTCAATTTGTAATACGTGTAAAATATTTAAATGACACGAACTTACGTTTGTTGGACTCGAAAAAGTAGTACTTGAGAATGGCGTAACGATCGTAGTCAACTGCTATGACGTAGGCTGGCACACACACAAAATCTGCAAGATTACATAACTGAATGATATTGCGTATAGGATTTCGTTAGAATTTAAATATTGGTTTTATTTTGTGTGTTGGGGAGTGATTGCTTATTGTGTACTGATATGTTTCCTAATTCAGCGGTACCATACTATGAACAATACTACAACACGATAATTTTGGTTTTTTGGGAAATATATGAATGTTTGGGAAAAATAAATGCGTGCGGTTGCAGAAAATTGACCAACCACATGCCTGTTAAATTTTTTTGTAGATTATGTAAGTGGCAAGAGAAAACAAGATACATTTAACACACAGTAAAACATTACTCAAACAGGAAATTCAAAAAGGGTTTTTTTAAATAAATTGAAATTTTAAAAAATAAATAACGGCTAATTGCACAAATTCTTCAATATTTTGTTCCATAATACCTCGGTACAAAAATACACAGTGGCTATACATGAAGTACGGCAGCGGTAAGAACTGGGTGACCTAAAACATATGGGAAAGCAGAGGATTACATTGGACAGCAAATATTTTATAGTTGTTGACGTGGAAAAGCAGTTACTTGTACGTTTTCTGTGTGTCTGTAGCCTTATATAACCAGCACGAAAACGCAAGTGAAGTATTATATAATGATCTGTTCCGTGTCTGGCTGTACCATATTTTTCCACATTATCTCATAAAAGACAAAATTTAAGATAAAATATTTAAACAAATGTAACTTTCTTGATTTTGTCTGCTACTTGGTTCGGAAAACTTTCTCTTTCTAAGAAAAATTCGTCGCAGTATTTTCTTATATAAGTATGTCTGTCTTTATGTAAAGCACAAATTATCCTTGTCAGAATTTAGCAAAACATGAAGTTTCTCTACAATTTTTGTGAAGTTCGCAAATATTAGTTTTTGTGAAAATTCATTCAATGGGAGCCGAGTTATTCGATGTGGATGGACAGATGGACGGACAGTCCTCACGAACCCACTACTCGCTCTTCGAAAATGTATGAGGTGCCTGATATAGGTCACTTTGTTATATACGTAAAATATTTATATGACACAGACTTTCGTTTGCTGGAATAGAAGCAGCAGATTTTGAGAATAAAGTAACGATCGTAGTCAACTGCTATTACGTAGGATTGTCCAACCAAGAATGCTACAAAACTGGCGTAAGTGAATGCTATTGTGTACAGGAGTTCGTTAGAATTTAAATATTGGAATTATGTTTTGTGAAGCGGAGACAAATTTTATATTTTTACTGAAATTTTGCCAAATTAGCAATAACATAATGTGAACAATATAACAATATGATAATATTGGTTGTTTGGTTAATATGTAAATGTTTGAGTTAAGATGGCTGTGTGCTCTTGGTGAACTGGGAAAATTGATAGAGGTTGTTGTTTATCTGTCGAGATATGCATCTGGAACACTTAACGAAAACAGTTTTGCTGCCACTGATCTATTAACTTGTTTGTAGGGTTACATAAGTGAGGAGAGAAAAACAATTCATGTTTACCTTGTAGTAAAATATTAGTCAAACAGGAAAGACAGGAAAAAGTGCTTGTGACATAATAAGAAATTTAACAAGACAATGCCGCAATGAGAATCAGAATGATTGAATTTCAGCGTGATATTTGAAATTGTTACTCACCGAACTCAAATTATCTGTTTCAAACAATGGACCGCGTGTGTGGCTTTGTTGACCTGACAGAGTGTATTGTGGTATCGGCTCCACTGTCTGTAAATTTCCAGAAATTTCGCAGAGATTCTGTAGATGTGCAGCATACTTCTAATGGCGTACCAAAATTGTGAAATTCAATTAATAATGTCCGTCCCTCTCTCTGTCTGTCCCTCAGCACTAAACTATTTATGGAGAATTGTGTGGTGAGTTTTCGAAACTTTCTCTGCAAAATTCGTGTTTCATTAAAATCTAACAAGGGCTTTAGAAAACAGATTATTAACATCGTTATGATCGTCCTTTCGTTCGTCCGTCTGTGTGTCAACATGAAACAACTCTTCTGCCACTGAATGCGTTTTTATGAAATTTGTTTGACGTAGTTTCCTAAAATCCGTCTGGAAATTTGAGCAATTATTAAAATGTGACAAAAATAACAGGTTTTTTACATTTAAACCCATGTAAATTAATGATAAAATATCACTCATATTATATATAAGACAGAGAAAATTTTGCAAACCAGTGCAAAACACATATCATTGTTCACCTTCACTAACTAATGTTACGAAAATAACCAACAATCCACTCCCACTCACAACACAAACCCCAAATTTTTTTCTATAAAATATCATTTTTCTACATATATTTTATAAACCAATCTGTGCACTTTCATTATTTTCCTATATCTCACGACACAAATCAGTTGATTCTAATACAGTCACTGTGATCAAAAGTATATTTGAAACATTTTACCTCATATATTATTAGGTGACAATTTCAGTAGAATAAAGCTAAATTCTTTCTTCGTGTCAATTTTAGTGTTCATTTGTTTCGACATAACTACACTCGATTACGTTAGTGTGTCAGCGCAGATGCAGTGACAGTATGCCATGCGATCTACCGAGTGTGCCTGTGTCTAATTTTGTGTGATCTGGGAAACTAAAAACAACAGTCTCCCTAGACATAAGATTGCCTGCAGCACCACAGAAAGAAAGTAACAAAATGTTTACTTACAGACACACGAATTGCAGTCGGCGTTTACTTCCAGCTCCTCGAATGTGCGGTTGTTACAGTCGTGTCGACTCTTTCATAGGGCACATTTCGGAATACGTTACAAAAGTCGAAATCAAACACATCTTTACAGGAGCACCTGTCAGGTGTTATAGTATTTAATTGCATTGCAAATTCTTAAATATTATGAGGCAAATAAGCGATGGTCTGTTAGATGTCCTATGCTCCACTGGCTGCACAAGGTCAGTGTGAATACAGAGTGCGACTGTACAGATTCACTGCAGATCCACACTTTCACACTGGGTAGGTTCACTAGAATGAAGTCAAGGTCCTGCATTTGTAGTTTCTTAAAGACATAATTCTACTCGAAAGAAATCGATTGGGCTGTTATGTCCGGTCCGACTTGTCGGCAGATCTCTATATATCTAAGTTTACCAGACATTGTTTACGGAGTTTTGAGGTAAACGTTTCGTTTGTCTTCCAGTGAAGTTTTCTTCAGACCTTAAAGTTTTTACTCACAGCTTTATTGGAAACAATTCTGAACAAGTGGTGGCTTTTAAAATGAAATTCACAATTGCATGATAGCAGCTGTCATAAGCTGAGTAATAGCGAAGATGCAGTTTATGATACTTCTTCATTATATACCGTCACAAATTATCATTAAATCAAGGATGAACATGGATATGAAAGTTCATATATCAAAACTGTTTTTGTTCAAACTATTGTCTTTGTTATGCGGACGAATGGCGGATAATATAAGTTTCAGGAGTTTAAATATATACTGAAAGTGCTGATGAGAAAACAGGTGATTCATGTAATGGATCCAATAAATACAGTCTGATTTATGAATGTCTAGACAAATGACATAAATTAAACTGAATAGATGATTAACCAATATCTGTGTCAAAAAAGATGAAGAATACAGTCAACTCATTCAGCAATTGTATCTTGAAAATAAATAGACAGACAGACAAAAGGAGAGACACAGAAGTTGACAAAATTTCTGAGTAGAAAAACCAAGTCTCATTTATTTACCAACAACTGCTGAATTCACTTCGTTCATGATGTATACAGCAGTTTATAAACAACATGAGACTGGGCATGGTGCGCACCTAGGCTTCTGTATTATGCGCACCCCATCTTTTTCTTGGGGACAAATTGACCGGTGTGTGGCACTGGACATTCACAATCATTTAGCACTGAGGTTAAAAAAGAATAGAATTATGCTACTATTCATTCTATGGGTCTTAATGACCTGTCCCAATGTGCCGGGTTACGAGATATTTAATTCATCATTCCATTTTGAAAGTGTACAAGTCTTGACCGTTTTTTCTTATAGTACGAGCGACATTAAATGAAGATGTATGTAGAGCGTGTGCGGAATATTCCTGCCAAGGAAGAACCGAAGTGCTGAGACAAAACCCTATTATTGTGCCACTATTTCTATCACATATCCTTGATAGAATATCTTCGAATCGAACCTAAGACTCGGCTTGCGAGGGTCTGCGACTAACCGCCTGAGACATGGAAAGGCTTCTTTAGATGTTAGTGTAGACTGACTTGTATAAATATTCTGACATACCGCGCAGTAAACACTCTCCATATCGGTTATGTTAAAGAACGTGCTATTCCTGTATTATGAAATATTTTCTCTCTGTTCGAAGAATGATATGAAACACACGAACACGCTCTGATGTAGTATTCATATTTTGTAGATGTATAAAACCTGAGGTACATAAAGTTTCCAGGTGGCTTTAGAAGGCTAATCGCTGTGGGAAATGACGGATAGTCTTCGAGAATTTCAGACTGGAACTGGTGCAGTCCACATTTTCTCAGTGTTACGATAAATTTAATATCGTATTCGATTAATGTGGAATAGAATTTACTCTCAGGCATTCTCTGCAACGGCACTAGACTGAGATGTGTCCTTAACTTCAAATTCCGACCGACAGTTCCACTCAGAAATAAAAACCTGTACGCAACGCATTCAAGCAATGGCGTGACAACCACAAAGAATGGACTGGATAAAAGAAAGGTTTCTTACAAAATTATGAGCACCGAACTACGTTCATCCAGACCGCATGCTATTCACCATATACATTGAGCCTCGTCGACTTCAGACAAAAACCCCATTTATCTTTAGCCTTACTCCAATACTGTTTGTGGAGAGAAGGAAAGAGTTGTGTGCTATTTAAGTCAATTATATGCAATGTCTATTTCTGGCACAACAGATTGCATACAAGAAATTAATTCAGTTGTTCAGATTGTTTAAAACGCAGAAGTTTGCGTTCCATTTCTTACACCAGTGTCCCCAAGCGGAACACCTTCTGTTGATTATTCTCCATACTGGCAGTGATATGTACTGTATTCCACCAACTGGGTGACGTTTATGTTGTTCTCTTTCAAATATTTCAACACATCCTTCACTGTCGCTTTGTGAGGGTGTTGGCTTCCTTACGCGACATAGACATACGCTGTAAGCAGATTATTGTCGGTGTTAGATTTAAAATTCCTAGATGTGTAATTAATAAAATTGCTATTAATGACAAGTTCTAATGTTTCTGCCGTCTCCTCATCTTCCCTCACCTTGTACCTCACCAAAAATTTCCCTATATTCCCTTTCTTCCTTATACATATTCAGTACAAATGCACGTTGTGGCTATACGTAGCGTTCGGTAGCGCTTCAAATTGGTTTACACAAGCCACACTGGAACGCTCAGAAATGCAAAGCAAAACAGAATGTTTGTTGTTAACCTTATTGTGCTGTACATTATTCTTGGCGTTGAGTCGGTTTTTGTTCAGAATATGTGCGATTGTAAACTGCTTGTTGAAATTTCATAGTTAATGTAGATCAAAAGCAAAATCTTCAAAGACTAACGCAAAACAAACAGGCAGTATACTTATAGCCATGACTTATTAGTACTGTTGTGTAAGTCATGTTGACGTAGAAGAACAATAATTTGTATGTACTCTGTTTGTCCATAGCCATATTTAGCTAGCATGCAAAGCGCATGCACCGTATAAAATTATCATGTGTTGTCTCTCTGCCTGGACCACATGTTTCCACATTAACTCAAAAACGACACTATTTTCAATAAACAAATATTAAAAATATAACACGTTTCTTGATTTTTCTACAAATTCCTTCGGAAAAGTTCATTTTTCTAACAAGAATTCGTCGCAGAGTTGTCTGACATATATGTATGTCTTTATGTAAATACTCATTACACTTGTCAGAATTTAGCAAAACATGAAGTTTCTCTACATTTTCTGTAAAGATTTTAATTATCAATTTTTTTATGAATCCATTTGATGAGGGCAGAGTTATTTGATGTTTACGGACGGATAGACAGACAGCCGTCGTGAACCTGATTATCGCTTTTTCGAAGTGTGCATAGTGCCTAATATAGATCGCTTAAAATTTACTCTATTGAGCAGGGTCTTTCTTGAGGTGCTAACAGGTGTTTATCTAGTCAAGAAATTACCCGCATTTTAATGAATTAGAAGGTTCATTACGGCAATCAAAATTTGCCTGCCCCCTGTGATTATAATGAGACCGCTCGATCCAGACCATGTGCCCACATCCACTTCGAGAAGATCCATCTTACTGGTGATCCTGCCCTACACAGGCTCCTAACATTCCACGTACCAAACCTCATATTCCATTATCTTTAATGTCGCACCGTGCCTGTTGCCACACTTGTTATACAATCCAACTCATGCACTATTCACACTTCAAAACACACTAACTTCAACATTTAAAACCAATAAAATGTTAAAAACGTGTTTGTAAGTATAAAACCCATATTCCATTTTCATTGCACCAAAATATCGGTTCAGATCTGAAGCTTACTCTTTGACTGTTTCGCAACAAAATTCATTTTTACAGTGAGAAGTTGTTAGCACCTCGCCCAACACCCAAGCTGGAAGACTATGATTTGTCGACTTTCCGCGACTGATTATTCGATGTTTTCGCAACTACACTCAATATTGGAGGCTACATCCGCAATCTGACGACGCAGGATGCTGTGGTGACAGGGACACAATTATCCCGGTCAATTTGTAACACATGCAAAATATTTAAATGTAACCAGCTCACGTTGGTCGGACTCTAAGAGGCAGTACTTGAGAATGACGTAACAATCGTAGTCAACTGCTATGACGTAGGCTGGCACATTAATCAAAGTTGCAAAAGTGACATAATTGAATGTTATCGTGTACAGAATTTTGTTAGAATTTAAATATTGGAATTATTTTTTTTGGCGGGGAGAGATGACTTTTTGCGTACCGACACTTTACTATATTCAGCAGTACCATTTTATGAACAACATTACAAGAGTATAATGTTGATTTTTTCTCTAACATTTAAATTTTTAAAAAACATGTCTGCGTCTTGTTGATTAACTTGGAAAACTGTTAGAGTTTGTTGTATATGTGTCGAAATATGCGTCAGAAGCCTTCAGCGCAGAAGGTTGAGCAACGACATATTTTTGACTGGTTTGATAGATTACATAAGTGAAAGGGAAAAATAAGATACATTTAACACTCAGTAAAGCATTACTCACACAGGAAGTCCAAATCGCTGTCTTTTTAAATATACACTGAAATTAGAAAGGAATAATTAATGCCTAAAGGCACAGATTGCTTAATATCCTGTGCCACATCAATCACATTCACAAAATACTCATACTCCTTATGTCTACTTTTATTCTCTCTCCATTTTGCTTTTCCCACAAATTATCCTAGTGAATTTGGTTACTCGCATGAACTTATTAATGCTCCTTCAGTCTCTCCTTGGCTTCTATGCACGATGTCCATATCCCATATCCGAATATGGTCAACGCAATAATACAGACTAATGAACGCTGTAGAGATAAAGTCTCCACCACCCTCTCATCCCTCAAAAGACGAATTTCAGTTCAGAGATATTCCAGGCAATATCTAATTATTCGAAACAGCGATTATATAAAAAGTGTTACGTTTATTAATCCTAAGGTTGATCTGGTGAAATCATAGAACGGTTTGTCAAGAACCTACCCTGAACGTGCATGGTTCTTGGTAAATTTCGTCCCAGTATCCCTGTTCAGTTCCAGTATGTTGCATTGCCATAAATCGTAATGTGACGTTGTTTGCTGTAGAGCACAAGAAATTGAGAATTAGACACAACTTGTTATGTGTAAAAATGTAGACAGCTCAGTTCTTCTGAAGTTTTCTCAATACGTGCGACAGGCACGTGTACATACAGAGTGTCAGCTGTTGGTCTAAATTTAATACTGTTTAAAGGTTTCCACAAATTTCGGAATGCGTCTTGGGGTCTTTTCGGTATAATTTCAGCCATTGTTGAAGCATAATGTGTGACGAGATAGATGAATGTCTACCTTTTTAGTGGCATTTTTTCAGCTTTTAATTTTGGTTTGGCAGACGGCGACATCTCTATTAAAATACAAAATACGAATATTTGTTGTGATGACAACCTTAAGGTTTTGTGGTACAGTACGAAACCCATAGCAAATTTCATGAGACGCTTAACAAATATTAACGTTTTATAATTGGCTTAAATGATACATGAAAACTGTTAATAGCAATACAGTGACGAACATGTATTTTATCTATCAAAAGCTATAGGCATATGAGAGGCTTCTAGAATATGAATTATGCACTCTGAATTTTATTCACTTTACTACTTACACATCTATGTTTTAAAAAGTACCCTTTGACTTGTACATTGTTAAATGTCTTACAAATGTCTCAAGATTCTTTTACTTTAAAAACCGTATAAATTGCCGACAGAAACAATTGTAGGCAGGTCTTTCTACATTGAGTTTTAGGTTTTCTAGTCGATGTCCGCTTATTTGAACTCCATGTTGGTGCCGTCTTTGGAGAATTATTAATTTTATCTGATTAATGAAATAATACAGGAGTTTGGTTTTGATTTTAGAGATATATGTAAGAAAGGGGCATTATTTTATGATACAACATAAAATAAAAACTTTTCTTTTCCATCAACTGATGCCACATTCGTTAAATTACTGTCCGCACAGTTTGTGACTTCTGCTTATCAAACGACAGCAGGGCTAAAAATATTAGCAGATGAAAATTGGAAAAACTTGACAATTAAATACAAATAATAGATGTTGTATATAGGTATATATGGCAGTATGTTTTGTATGCTTTGGTATAATTTTGTAAGTTATGTATTTTTATTTTTATGCTTATGTATACATATTGTTAAATTCATGTATTTTCAATGTTATGAGTGTTCTGTTCTGTGTATTATGCTTCATTGCGCTAGTCTGTGTATTGTTTGTGTCTAAATGTGTACTGTACTCCTGCCACCGGGTGTCAACACAATTGCAGTTAACAAATATATCATTCCATTTCATATCATATGAAACCAAGATATAACGCCATATCAAATATCGCCCACCCAATTACACGAACAGCAAATCCGTCTTTCACATTATGTCTATTTACCGAATTTAAAATTGCAGTGAACCACCAGTGGCTGTTGTAAACCCACCTGATAATATATGCGACGACGGTGCCCAAGCTCCTGTTTCCCTCAGGATGTGCATATGTGGATACTGGGTAGTCAAGTTTGTGGTCCTAATCGTCGTGGGTGTGCAAGCGCCAGTACCAAGGTCGAGGACCTGAAAACTGTAAGCACACGAGATTTGTGACACAGTTCTCGTGAGTTGATCTTCTTCATTGTATCGACTTGTAATTTTAGTAAGTTTTATTTATTTATGTTTAATAGATTCAGAGGTTTGAATTCGGTTCTCTCGAACATACTGTAACGGGAAGTCGTAGCGCCTAGCAGTATGCAACCTGTGAAGCCCCTGACGCTACAGACTCCGCGTTGTTTGGAGGAGTGTCGAACATTCGAGAAGCGAAACAACGCTATAAAGCCAGTGTCTCACGGCAAGGAAGAACAATCTACCCATGCGCAGGTTACCCCCTGGGGGGTTCTCCTCACGGAGACGCAGTGAGACAGCGAGCGGGTAGCGATGGACTCGTCCTACGGCGAGACAGCGAGCGGATAGTGAAAGAGTCTCCTTACGGAGATGCAACGAGCGAATAGAGGTCGGCGAGGGAGCCATCCAACGACGAGACAGAGAGCGGATGACGAGAGAGCCATCTTACGGCTATACTGGGGTGTCCAGCGGATAGAGAGTATTCTTGTGCTCACAAGCGACAGAGCTTTTAGTGGAGCGGCGAAGCATCGGTCGAATGACAGAGGGAAGGTGGAACTGCATAGTGCGTTTTGAGTGAGGTACTGGGTTCAAGCGGTGTCAGGGTTATGAACCAGAAGATCTGAATGTATAAGGAGAGACCTATTTGTTGACAGAAATTTTTAAATTCCTTTGGTGTTCAGCTTTCATTGCTGATTTAATTGTTGTATCTGTAGTTAAATAAACATTGCTTTTTGTTAAAGAAAGGCCATATCTCTCACAATAAAGTTTTTCAGATCGAATTGAATCAACTGTTAACGTGGACAGCTTTTAATTGAGTCTTGGTTCAAATCTCAATCAAGGCTATAAAAAATAAGCATTGAGCTTGTAAACGTATCGTTGAGGTTCGTTCGCATTACCGTTGCTTTTTTAAAAAAAGCAATTTGTGTTAAATATTTTGAATGAATTTATTGCGGACTTTGTTAAGCGGCATGCAAGGCCCATGCGCGTATTATGTTTTCATCTGTGGCTTGACTTCCTCTGCCGTTTCTTTTACATTATTTCAAATAGGCAGTGTTTGCGAAAACATTAAGCGAAGAATAGAAAGTTCTTTTAGATTTTGAACAAATTATGCTTGAAAAATTTCTTATTTCAAGACGATCTATCGAAGTATTATGATAAACGCAAGTATGCCTTTTATAAAATATGCGACAAGCTTGTCGAATATCAAAGGAACTTTATTTTTGAGAGAAAATTTCCAATTATTATCAAATAATTATCCATAAACCATTCAATAACTCAGAAGTAAATTCTGATATAATTCATTGAGTAAATTTTAATGGAACTAAAAATGAAATATAAAACAAGCAGCAGTATTAAAAGCTGTTTTTTTTTAGAAATTGCGTCAATTTACTAATACGTACCTTACACCAATCGAAATTCTTCACGACCTGAGTTCCAGTGTTGCAGTCGCTGGAAACCAAGGTGAACTTGATGATTAGAACCAAAAAGAAAATCAGCAGCATGTTGCTTGCAATTCCTGAATTCAGAATGGAAGTGATATGTAATTTGCTTTGCCCCTTCTTTTGTTTTGCACAGTGAACACATTGACGCACAGTTATGATACGTTGGCTGTTCGTCCAGGTATTTTATTTGATAAAGACAGACAGAAGACTAGAAGTCATTTTCAAGTCAGTACGATATTTCTTCCATTCTTCTTGTACCAAAATTTCAAGTTCAGACTTTTGGGTGGACTAAAAGTTTCAAGCAAGTGCACAGACAATATTTAATATTAGATTACGATCAATTTCCCTTAAATTCCCTATCACATTTTTCCTTTCTTTTCTTAACATTCGCAGCTACATATTGTTGTGCAATGGTACAGACATTATGCAAACTGCACGAACACGAATTCCTCTGATTCGGGAAGAAATGTGAGTCAGCATCTGACAAGCTGCAGGCTGCTTTTCACTGTTACATGCAGTTCACACATGAAGTGGATATCTGGATTTATGTTATGCAAACTGTACTCATCAGACCACTATGTGTTCTGTAGCTTGTAATAAATTGGAGATATCAGGAAGGAAGTGGTAGTGACGTAACAATAAATGTATCTAGACAATGCCCGGAATGAATTTCTGAATAGCTTATTTCAACGTCAAATTTGACTTCAGGGTCTTTCCGAAAACAAGACCTTTCTGTTAACCAATGGAAAGTGTGTATAGCTGTTTAGACTTTACAGATAGCAAAGGTTATATCAGCTCCTCCGTCTGTGAGAAAGTCTGTATCTGCGCATGAATTAGAGCCTATTTTTGAAGTTCTTTTATCTCGCTCTTTCCTCCAGCACTAAACATTTTGACTCCCATCGGACTAATTTTAATGAAATTTGAAATTGTTTTTTATTTTGGAAAATTTGGCTCGGAAATTCAAGTCTCATTAAAATCTGACAAGATGGCAGTTGCCTTACTCAAAGATCTGTTGACATTAATGTTAATATCCGGTTGAATTATGCTCTTAATGAAACATTTTGCAGACAAAATTTTGAGAAAATTTAAACACATTTGTGTTAATAAATTTTTTACAACAATCTTTTCTTTTTCAGATAATACGATAAGACATGGTAAGGACGGACAGGCCACATATACAATATAATACGGGGCTGAGAAGATGCGCTTTGCATGTAGGATAACTAAGGTTTTAGACGCAAACTAGGATACGTAAGACGTATTGCTTTTGAATGGCAAAAACGTTTAGGCAAAAACGTCTAAATGTGTCGTTATACTGACACTGCATTTCTTTTACTCGTAAATTCAGTCACTAAACAAAGTTTACAACATACTTTGATTTACATTTTACTAAACGACTAAACTTTAAGTCCACCCTGTACCCACCGAAAAAAACTGTGATTGACTTCAAACAACTCCACCCACACACACACACACACACACACACACACACACACACACACACACACAAACACACAGCATAATTCTAAAAATTATATTTTGCCATATTTTCCCACCTGTAATTAGAATTCTAAATTCGTTTATCCTTTGATTTTTCCAAATTAAATTATCCAACTGTTAGCCCTCAGTTCACATCCTCACACAGACATATTTAGTGTAGTGTGATGGTGAGATAGGACAACAGGCTAACTGTGAAAGTGGCTGTCTTCCGGCATTTTACAGGGTGCAGTTTGTTAGGTAGGTGACAGCTAGGTGCAGTGACGTGAGAATCCATCTCTAACTGCTCTTTGTACCTGAAAGGTATTTGTGCTCATTACTGCTGTTTTGTGACTGAAGCAACTTTTGGTTAGGTAGTATAAATTTCTAGGGCAGTTAAAATCTTTCAGGGCCGTTAGTATGCTTGGCCACCACGCCGCGTCGAAAGCCCCTTTGACGTCAAGTCTAACAAGTATCGTAATTAACCCTTTACGCAGCCCTTCTTCTATAAACTCCTTGACCGTCATTGCAGCGTCTGTTGTAGATTTCTTGGGAGTGAATCCAAATTGATTATGCTTCAGGAGATTGTTCATGTGCACGTGGTGCATAATTCTGTAAATTAATGTTTTTTCCAACACTTTCCCTCCTACGTTTACTAGACTTATTGGTCTCAATTTCGAAGTAGACATATCTACCAAAATGCTTTAAATGACCCAAGAGATTTCAGCCAGAAGACTTTCAGTTACTTTGATCCAAATAGTAACAAATACATTTAAGTTAGAAATAAATAGTTGATAATTTTATTTAGGTGAATCCAAATTCTTTCTTCCTATTAGTGTTAGTGCTTCTAATAATTTCGACATATGTACATTCAATTAATTTAGTGCTTCAGCACAGATGCAGTGACAGAATACTATGTTGCCACGCCGATCGCGGTGGCTCAGCGGTCTAAGACTTAAGTCTCCAGCGCTTTGCTTTCTAGAGTCGAGGGATCGAATCAAAACTGAATCATGGGTATATGACTGTTTTGTTTGCTGCGTGTCGTGGAAGTAGCGGCCTCTGTGGCGAGCTAGTCACTCGATCAGAGGAGTTCTACCGCGCGTGTGTGTGTGTGTGTGTGTGTGTATGTATGTGTGCCTGCCTTCGATCTAGGAACCTCAACAAGGAGTCGTCCTAGCTTTCATTTTGACTGCAGCACAACAGAAAGAAAGTAACCTAAAGTTTACTTACAGACTCTGTAATTGCATTTTGTGTCTTCTTCCAGCTCCTCAACAGTGAGGTTTTTTCAGTCGTGTAGACCCTTTTTATAGAGCACATTTCGGAATAAGCTGCACGTGTCGAAGGCAAACATATTTTCACGGGAATACCTCACAATTGCGAAAGTACTTTGTTTCTTTGCAACTTTGAAAACCATGCGACGCAAGACAAGCGAAAGCTTTTTAGACGTCCTACTGTCGATTGTTTTAAAACGGTCAGTATGAATAATGTAATTTGTGTCTTAGAAATTGTTACTTCAGGTCTTCTTGTAACAAAAATTTGTCTCATCTTGTAAAATTGCCTATAGACATTTACTGATTTTATTGACACAGTCACAATTTAACGATAATGTAACATTTGCAGTTTTGCCTCCAGATTTGGCCTTTTCGTGACCAGTGGGACATATATGTCCCACTGGTCACCAAAGGTATAAGGGAAGCGGCTGAATTCGGCGATTATTTATTGGCAGCCATATTAGTCTTCTATAAATGTATGTTCTAATGCAACTCATCAGGACACAAATGTGACAAGAGTCCGTTGTTTGGAGAGTGTATTTTCCATTCTGACAATTTGTATGCATTGTGGTTTGTGTTTATCACGGAAGGTGAGTTTGATATAACAGATATGGAGGTGACTCCTTGTAGTGAATGGCGACATGCATCAGGCGTTCCTACTCATCGACCAGTGAAATCGAATCTCATTATTAGAAATCATATTTCCTTATGTTTGGTTTTTTGCAGCACTCCTGGTATTCCAGCCATTGTTTAGAGTTACGCGGTCTTAATAAAATAATCCAAACTTAAAAGAGATTAAACAAAATTTCAAAGAAAACACAAGCCACATATATTTCTTAATAAGCAGTGTTGCTGGAAAAATTATATAATTCATTCCTTCTGTCAGCCATTTTCTTTCATTTGCAGCTTCATGAATGTAACAAAAACAGGGATTTGGTGGTACATTTTAATAATTCTACATTAAATAAATACTGCTAATAACAAATATATAAAACACCATTCGTTTATATATTTTTTCAGCCAATCTCTGCATTTTCATTATTTCCCTATTTCATACGACAGAAAGCAGTTGATTCTAATGAATTTCAGTCACTATGGTCCAAAGTATAGTTGAATCATTTTACCTCAGAAATAATTACATGATGATGTCAGTAGAGCAAAGCCAAATAATTTCTTTGTGTCAATTTAAGTTTTTAATTATTTCGACATATCTACACTCGATTACGTTAGTGTGTCAGCACAGATGCAGTGACAGTATGCTATGTGATCTACCGAGTGTGTCTGTGTCTGTGTGTGATCTGGTAACATCAACATAAAGTCACCCTATTCAAGAGTTTGCCTGCAGCACCACAGAAATAAAGTAACAAAAGCTTTACTTAAAGACGCTCAAATTGCAGTCGGAGTTTACTTACAACTCCTCGACCGTGCGGTTTTTACAGTCGTGTACACCTTTTACAGGACACATTTCGGAATACGCTGCGCGAGTCGAAAACAAACACATTTTTACAGGAGCACCTGTTAGGTGCGATAGCACATTATTACTTTGTACATTTATAAACGTTAGGTGGCAAATATGCAATGGACTTTTAGATGTCTTATACTGCAATGGCTGCACAAGGTCAGAGTGAATACAGACTGTGACTGTAGAGGTACAGAAGCAGATCCACACTTTGGGTCTGTTCCACTGAGTAATTTCACTGTAGTGAAGTCAATGTTCTGAAAATTGTACTTCATTAAAGATATATTTCGTCTCAAAAGTAACCGATTTTTCTGTTATGGCCGTTCCGACTTGTCGGCACACCTCTTTATACAAGGTATCTAACTATAACAGACATTGCTTATAGGTTTTTAGGTAAAAGTGTCGTCTGTCTTCCACAGAAATTCTCTTCAGTCGTTAAAGATTTTACTCGCAGTTTTATTGGAAACCATTCCGAACAAGGGTGGCTTTTCATGTGCAGTTCACTATTGTATGTTATCAGCTGTCATAAGCTGAGTAACAGCAAAGATGCATTTCATGATACTTCTTCATATACCGTAAAATATTGTCACTAAATCAAGGATGGATATAGATACGAATGATCATATAAGTATTTTTTTTGTTCACACTCTTTTTGTTACGCAAGTGAGTCCTGTAGTGGAACCAATTAAAACGGTCTGATTAGTGAATGTCTAGACACCTGACCAAAAGTACACAGAATTTATGATTAACTACAAAAACAGTGTCAACAAAGAGGAAGAATTTCGTCAACTCATTCAGTTTTCATAACTTCAGGAAACATATTCAGACAAACAGACATACGGACAAACACAGAAGGTGACACAAAATCTGATTATTAAAACAAATTTTAATTTATGTACCACCAATTGTTGAATTAAATTCATTTCTTCGTTCGTGGTGTATACAGCAGTCTATCAATAAAAACAGACTGGGCATGTTGCGCACCAAGCCTCCTGTATAATGCGCAACACATCTCTTTCTTGGGCGTAAAGTAACCGGTGTGTGGCAAAGGACAGTCACCCTCATTTAGCACTGTGCACACTACTGAATACAACTGTGTCAGTTCATTTAGTATGGTGCACCTAACACACACAAAAACAGGATTGAACTGACATACGGTCATACTACCGAAAGATTTTAACCCTTAGGCGACTAATGTTATATATATATATGGAGCACCCATTCTTGATGTTTCTAGATCACACACAACG
>Ga0268261_10000507_pt1 | contig 24682 bp, 12 predicted proteins | sample TergutNc150P1_FD_190353 | JGI IMG/M metagenome (GOLD analysis project Ga0268261, IMG submission 190353) | Nasutitermes corniger P1 segment gut microbial community from laboratory colony in Florida, USA - Nc150 P1 (SPAdes) (version 2) | ecosystem: Host-associated > Arthropoda: Insects >...
GGGGGGGGGGGGAGGGGAGTAGGGCCAATAAACCATAACTTGCCTCACTGTGTTCACTGTGTGAAAAAGGGCCAAAATTGTTTACATAAATTACATGAATTAAATCCAAAATACTGCTGACTACCTGTTTGGGTCTAATCGCCAATTTAGTGTTGGTTTCGGACGACTGCGACGTTTGGACTCCGACAATAAACAACTTAGATTGGTCTAAGGTGGGTATTAGTGTACTGACATGTTTACTGTAGCAAGAAGCTGTTCAAACTGCTGCTTGGTATTTTACATCACTTGTGGTTCAATTAAAATTCTGTCAATTGAACATATCAGACTGTACTTTCGAGTAATTGAATGGTTCATAATTATTTGATAATGATTTGAAAGGAAAACCTCGCTTTGGGATATGAAGTACATGAAATTGTTTCATGCAAGGTCTGTGAAAATGCGATAGGAAACCTAACCACTATTGTATGAGAATTAACGTAATTGCAAATTATGAATATTAGCTTTGTCTTATCTCTTTTTCCGTACGCAACAACTCGGCAGCCATTCAACGAATTGTAGTGCAATGGTGTGTGTGTGTATATATAAATAAATAAATAAATATATAAGTATGTATGTATGAGATATTCTCTAAAATCGTACCAGAAAATTGAAGTTCCTTTAAAATCTGACAAATATTTTGTGTATTTTACGTAGAGGCCTTTATGCCATTATATTTATATAAATATGAATACGTAATATATAGTCTAATGAATGTATAATATATAGTATAGAGTAAATGTATAATATATAGTCTAGACTACATATTATATATTCATATTTATATATCTATAGCAATAATTATCAACACAACATGGATGTATCACCTGAAGAGAGGACTATTTGCAATTATATTAATATCTCGTCAATTGAAACTGAAATTAAGAAACGTTTGAAGCAAATTTTGTACATAAATTCAAGAAGAACATTGTGTGTGTGTGTGTGTGTGTGTGTGTGTGTGTGTTCAGTTCTTTTTCGATAACCCTGCTCTTTATGAAGTAATGAAAAATGTTACATCGGAGTGAGACAAGTCGCAGATGAAAATATAATACGGCACATGGGCTTTACACACTCAGTAACATTGTCTACAAACACACAATCCGAATATTTAATACATTTCCTTTTGACAGATATAAAGTTAAGTTATCACTATATATATATATGTTAGTTAATGGAGTTACACGCCGTCACAATTAAGAAGTTACACTCACCATCAGTGCGTCACAAATTTCGTGTTCTTACAGCTTTCAGTTCCTCGATCTTGGTATTCGCTCTTAAACAAACACTGTATGTACGTTGCAGTTCCTAGAGGAAAAAGGAGCTTACAAACTGCAAACGTGTAAGATATCAGTTGGGTTCAAAATAGCTACTCTTTGTTCGCTGCAATCAGCAGTGGTAATTCGAAGTAAAATGTAGGACGTAATTTGTGTTCACACAGTTGTATGGGCGATAATAGTTATGGCGTAATATCGGGAATTGACTAAAATTAATTTTAAAAATTATTCCAATTTTTTACTATTAATATATTTAGCCCTGCGCTCTCTGGATAGGCAGAAGTCACAGACTTTGCGGCTTCCAATTTAAGGAATGTAACTCCGACTGATGGAGAAGATAAAATGTTTGAAATTAAATTATGCCATAAAATAAGTTTTATTGATTATTTACACCTCTAAATTCAAAGCCAAACTCCCATAGCATTTTATTAAAAACTGGTTTAACAACAATCTAAAGGCGGCAAAAATTTAGCGATCTAACAATCGGACAACCACTAGAAAACCTAACATCTTGAACTACAAAATAATTGCCTGCAAATACTTCCGTAGGGTATTTATATGATTTGAATTGTAAACAAAACCTTGAATTCGAATGTGGAATGTAAATAATTAACAGATCGCAAGGCAATTCTTAGAGCATAGAAGTGGAAAATATAATATGGAAGCAATTTCATATAACAAATAAAAATAATTTAAATTCTAGGAGAATTCCTGTTGTCTAAAGCAATTATAGGTATAAACACATGTCTGACACTGTACTGCTTTAAGCAGTGATCATGTTTCAAGTAAGTAAAGTATAAAAAATTAAGGATTATTAAGTCATCTCTATGTATTCAGTAAAGATTTCACACTATGCAACAAAACGCTACGGTCGCTAATATGACCTAAAATGTTAGTACATCATTTGTCCTGTTACTGATGTCTCTTATATTCCAGCTTTAAAACAAAAAGCCACTACAAACGTCGACATTCATCTCTCTCTCTCTATCTGTCCCCCACACACAATTCTTCACCAAATGACTAAAATTATTTTAATAAAACCAAAAAAATTTTAAATTTTTTTTAAACAATGAAACATTACTAACTACAGAGCAACAGCGAACACTCTACATGTACATATGCATGTCGTAATTATTGGGAAGGAAGAAAACATACATTTATGTTCATTTTATCTCTTGTTAATCCTCACGTTTTCAGGGCAGTCAAACAAAATTTGAGAAAACTTCAACGAAACTGGGCTCTATACAATTTTATTTATATCTGGTTGGGTCTAATTCTCAGCTTCCTGTGTTCTACAGCGAACAACGTCACATCTCACTCTTCGCTTATGAACCCACATGGAACAGCACTGGATATTTCCAAGTTTACCACTCACTGCGTAAATACAGTGTAAAATGCTTGACAACAGCCTCATGATAACACGTGCAAAATGTAATGATTAGCGATCAAACATCAATTTACATAAACGCCGGTTTTAATGTTGAGTATGACACATACTGAGAATCTCACTGTCCATGAAAACCAGACAATGTTACGTTCTCAATAACCATTCAATATTGCACATACGTCCCGTTTTATGATACGTTTTACTAAATCCATATTTTGACAAGGATTATGTATGGTCGACTTCAGAAAGCAGTTGGGTTTGTGTCGGGGGTGGAAATATGTGTTGATTAAAACTCACGTTAATCTATAATATTGTGTTGAACAAACTAATAAATGGGATGAAGACAGTGTGTAGAACGAGCTGCAGAAGTCTTGAAGGAATTTTAGATAGTGTACGTGCTTAACACAACGCTTTAGTCTGATTTGTGGGACAAGAAGACTGAAGAGAGACAATAGAAAAAAGCAGGCATAAGGAAGAGGAGTATTTTGTAATTGCGATTGATGTGGCGTGGAATATTAAATACCAGGGCTCTTATTTTCATTTACTCATTTACATTTTAATCAATTCTGAATAGTCAACAAAAATTACTTAATTTTTAATAATGTTTTACTGATTGATAGAAGTGTCTTGTTTTTTTCCGCACATATTAAAGAAAATAATACATATAATTCCTGTTCTGTATGTTTCTCTTACAAATCTAAACACGAGACACACTAAATTATAACAGTTTTCCCAGTTCATCAGCAGCACAATACAAAGTTTCTTTAAATTTACTAATTAGTCAAACAACCAAATATTATCATATTATAATATTGTTTACAATGTGTACTGCTGAGTTTGTTCATGCGTCAATAAATAATACACAATCCCACCTTGCCCGACATAAATTAATACGAAAACTTATATTACAACAAAATCCATTATACAGTAACATTCAAGTATGTCACATTTACAACAATATGGAGTGGGCAATACTACGTCATAGCAGTTGACTACGACCGTTACGCAATTATCAAGGTCTGCACCTTCAAACGCAACAACCGTAAGCACGTGACTTGTGAACGCTTTAAACGTGTAACAAAGTGAAATGTATTAGGCGTTTCGCAGATTCCCGCAAAGAGACTATTTGGTTGGTCATGTCTGTCAGTCCATCCGTCCGTCTGCATCGAACAACTCCGCTCGAATTTTAAAAATATCTGGTATTTGAGAACATTTCTAAAACTGTGGAGAAAATCCGTGCTTGGATAAAATCTGATAGAAGTGAAGGGTAAAGTACATAAAAACAAACATATATTTATATCAACATTTCTCTGAATGCTTCTTAGAAGAACAACGTACCCGAGCGACTTTGTAATAAAATTTAACAAAGCATTATATGTACATTTTTTGTATGAAAATCGTTTCGTTTTTGAGATAATGTGGAAAAATATGGTAGAGCCAGGCGTGGAACGCAACATAATATAATACGTCGGATTCGATTTGCATGCTGGTTAGATAGGTCTATAGGCATAAACTCAGAATATGTACAACTTATTGCTTTTCCACGTCAACGATTGTTACACAACTGCACCACAATGTTACTCTTATACGTACAGTGTCGGTTACGTTTTTGTTAGTCTTTGCAAATTGTGCTGTTGATCTACATTAACAATTAAATTTCCACACGCAGTGTACAAACACACATATTTGAAAAAAAATTGAATATTTTCGTCGAAGAAATTTAAAGCTAGAATTTACTTACAACAACAAAGACACATAGGTTTAAACAAATTTTTTTCCCGTTGTAATTTTGTGCGTTCCACCAAGGTCTAGTACACCAATTCTTAGCGCTGACGAACGCTATGCATAGCCCCATTGTATATTTGTATTGAATGTCTATAATAGTGGAAAGGATATATTGACGTATCCTGTGGTTGGATAAATTTGGGGGGAGATGCGGATAAGATATAAACATGAGAACATTTTCTTAGCTTATATTTGTACTAAATGTCTATAGGAAAGTAAGGGAATATAGCGAAATTTAGTAGAGGGGAAAATCTGACGTGAAGTGCGGAGACGGTATGAAAATGAGAACTTTGTCTTAGTTAAAGTTCAGTCAATTACACATAAAGTTGATATTCAGAGGACCGTGCATCGTCATATATTCTTATAATAAAATCCAACGAGATGCACTATATCACAAATCTATTTTGTTAATTTTCTCTACATGTTTCAGACAGATCTACTGTCCATCACGTAGTCAGTAGTTAAATTGTAAAACATTTTGTAGGTAAAATTCTTTGTTATATAAGAAGGTTAAAATAGTAAAAATATACCAGAAAATGCAATACTTTCTGCCGATACAGTAAATTTATTTCTTTTTAACCCTAGTAATGTTGACTTTGTGTTAGGACTGAATGGAACTGGTTTATTTATGTTGATGGTGGTCTATTTATCGACTGGTCTCGTGGGAAGTGACGAATTTTAATAAGGTCATGGTGTTAAAACACCTCCACAAATCTTCTCTATTACTACCATATGAACAACTATATATCCAACAATACCACTAACACAAGCAGCTTATTTCAGAACAATACTTAGGTGAACCTAATCACATATATCAGCTGATCCGTAACACATTCAATACGTCACTTCCCACGAGACCAGCCGATAAACACCCCAGCATCAACACAACTAAACCAGTTCGATCCTGACCTCGCTGGCAGACAGTCAACATAACTAGGTTGGTAAAAAAGAAATGTTACTATATCGGCAAAACATATTGCATTTTTGAATAATTTTTACTGTTTTGACCTTTGTATATACAATAGAATTTTACCTACAACATGTTTTACTGTTTACACAAATTATACAGTATATGTATATACACTTGTGATTTCACTCAGCTTTAAAATTTCAGCATGACAGATTCCTATTGCTGTGTATAAAGTGTTGAGACTCACGATGATGAAAAGTAGATCTGTCGAAATATGCTGAATTTTTACCAAAATAAATTGAGAAATATTGAATCTCGTTGGGTTTTATTATCGGATTACATAAATGAAGTTTAAATCTTACAACCGCCGATAATCTCCTTGCAGTGTCTCTTTGTGTGTCGTAACGAAGTTGTTCGTTACGCAATGACAGACACAGTAACAGCTGGACCGGTATTACAAGACTAAAAATCGCTTTCCGCATTTATGCGAAAACGCGTAACAATACAGAAAATATTTTACAAATCAAATATTTGCTTGGCTCACCGTCGATTTTTAAATTTCAGCACCCATCCAGATATAAAAATTTACTAAATATACTTGTGAAAATTACGATGTCAATTTCGTACCTTAAGGTCACAATAAAAATTCACACTTCTACAAATTGATGTTCCTTTTACCAGTAACAAGACAGAAAATGCAAGTATGACGTATGAGTGAAGGACGTTCTGATATTTGGTAGGTTGGTGTCACTATAATTGATGTCGTTTTAAAAGGGCCAGAATGTATTAAAAAGTACTACCAAATACCTGTTTTTGTTACACCCATAAAGCTGAAAATGGAAAAACTGGCTGACAGCAGGAATGAATTATATAATGTTTCCAGCAACACTGCTTATTAAGAAACATGTGTGGCTTGTGTTTTCTTTACATATTTGTTTTATAACTTGTATGGATGGATTACTTTATTAAAGCCGCGTAACTGTAAACAAAGGCTGGAATACCAGCAGTGCTGTGAGAATTAAATCTTCAGAAATTATGGTTTATAATAATTAGATTAGAGTTTACTGATCTATGTGTAAGAAGGCCTGATACACGCCGCCGTTCAATAGAAGGAGTCCACTCCGTATCCGTAATACCAAACTCACATTCCGTGATAAACACAAACAACGGTTCATACAAATAAAAAGAATTAAAAAAAACACGCTCAAAACAACAGATTGTTGTGAGACTTGTGTCCTGGTGACTTGTATTAGAACATACATTCATGGAAGACTGCTAGGGCTACCAATGAGTAATAGCGGAATTCAGCCGTTTCTCTTAATAGTACGGAAAAAAAACTAAATTTTTCTTTACTGTAAAACAGTGAAAGTGTAAACGAAAAGCAGTGCAAATCTATTGGTAATTTTCACATCTCGCCAGAAACTCATTGTTAGGAGGCGACCATAACAAACGCTTGCAAGGTTTAACACTTGCGTATCACACTGACCTCGTTTAACCTAGTGGATCATAGGACACATATCAGACGTCCCCTTACTTTGTATCAAAATTTTATGAAGTTACGATAAAATATAATACACTATTACACATGTCATATATTTCCGTAAGACGTCATCGCCTTGAACACAAACAGCTCATTCTGAAATGTGCCCTATCTAGGGATCCACACGCCTCAAGCCATCTGACTTTTGAGGACCTGGAAGAAGACGGCGACTGCAATTCGATTGTCTGTAAGTAAACTTTATGTTACTTCCTTTCTGCGGTGCAGCAGGCACACTGAGGGCTGGGGTGATTGTTTGTTGAGGTTCCTAGGTCACACAGAGTTAGAAACTGATACACTCAGTAGGACTCCTCCGAATGAGTGATCAGCACGTCGCAGAGGCCGCTAACTACACAACACAAAAAAACACAAAAGACGAATATCAGTGCGCTTATTGAAATTCGAAGTCTCCCATAAATCCAAAAACTCACCGTACCTGAGGGTTAAGTGGATTCAAACTTCTTTTTACTTGGGTCATGTGGGAAGAGGTAACACGTTTGGAAGCTTCACCGTGTGAGGGTTGCTACGACAAATGCTGCCTAATGGGGCTCTGTTCTAGCAAAGCCAAGGCGGAAGGCATCTTGCTGAAGGTTGCTTGACACTGGTGCAGTGACAGCAATGTCGTTAACGATCCCCTTGTGGAACCAGGTCGCACCACATTGTATGTAGACTTTCCGTCTGCCTGGGGATCCATGACTGTGGATTTTTGTCTTTTTTCGTGGGAGGGCTCCTTTATGTGGACTGTAATATACAAAATTTATGAATAAACCTTTGTCTCTGGAGGCGGAACATCTCTCTATGTAGCTACAGTGTTGGAGGAACATAGAGGGAGTCCCTTACATGGGAACTGTGAGGGAATGATGAATTATCAGGGAATGCGTTGAAGATGGTTCTGGACTCGGGCGTCTCTCTCCGTAGGGGCTACATTTTGGAGCCTTATGGAAGTTCCGCTTACTGGAAATATTGAGAGATAGTAGAAGGAGGGTTCGGGAAATGGAGCAAATCTCGCTAAGGGAGCTCTGTTACGGAAAACTGAAGGGGGGTTCCATTACTGGGCACGCTAAAGGTTATGTAAAGAAGGCTCCGGAGACGGTTGTCTGTCCGTATGGAGGCTCAGTTGGGCCACCTGGAGCTGGCTCATTTACTAGGGACTTTGAGAGACGGATGATGGGATGTTGTGGAATTGGAGCGTCTCACTGTGAGGGGAACCTAAAGGGAAGCACCTTTACTGGAGGCCTGAATGTTATGTAGAAGAAGGCTCTGGAGACGGGCATCTCTTGCCATTTGGATCCCTTTGGGAAATATTAAAGGGGGTTCATTTACCAGGGACTTTGATTGATGGATGAAGGAATCTCTAGAAGTGGAGATCCTCTCTGAGGAAGCTCTGTTAGGGAAACCTGGAGGGAGGGCTGAACTACTGGGGACACCGAAGGATATGCTAATTAGTGTTCTTGAAATGGGCGACTGTTTCCATAGGGCCTCGTTTTTGGGGAACATGAAGGGACACATAGGTTACCTGTTGGGCAACATAGATGGGATTCGTTTTCCAGGCTTTTTAGAGGGAAAAATGAAGCATAACTAGGTCACTTTTTCTTAGAACAAGAGGATATTAAGTGTTGAAGTCTGTGGATCATCTGAAACTTCACAAGGAACAGGCATGCCCTTAGCTGATGTTATATTATGGGGGAAAAGGTGCCCGTTAATTAGGCTAAGGTGCATAGTGATCGTAAGGATTCGAAACCAAATGCTAATAAATGAATGAATGAATAAATAAATAATAAATAAATAAATAAACAAAGAAAAATAAATAAATAAATAAATGAATAAATAAATAAATAAATAAATAAATAAATAAATAAATAAATAAATAAATAAATAAATAAATAAATAAATAAATAAATAAATAAATAAATAAATAAATGAATCGGTATTCGAACCCGCGATCGAAAAACGAATAATGGTGCACAAGTCCACCGTAGACCTTAAAGGCACCGAAATTTGAGTAGCCACATAACATTATTCCACTGCATCTGTTCTGACACACTAACGTAATTAAAGACAGATATTTAGAAGTTGTTAGATATATTGACAGTTACAAGAAGAAATATTTTGTTTTCACGCACATGAAATTAGTAAATATTGATTTCCAAGTTAGAAAGATTTGTCACTCTTTGGATCAGGGTAGTGGAAATTAATCTTACGTTATTTGACCCTGTGTAATTTGGCAGACATGTCTACTTCTCTGCACCAAAATGTCACCTTCCAAAAAAAAAAAAAAAAAAAAACTGCACGATGTCACCTACTAGAAAAAAGTAACTCTCACATTAAGCCTATTGTCCTATCTCACCATCACACCCCACCAAATATGCCTGTGTGAGGATATGAACTGAGGTCTAAGAGTCCTAATACTCGTATAATTTTTGGAGAACGTAAAGCATGAACGTAGGTTGACTTGGAACAATATGGCAAAATGTAATTTTTAGAGGTACGGTGTGGATGGTTGGAGTTGTTTTACGTTGATCACAGGAGGTTTCGGTTGTTATAGTGTGGACCAAAATGTCAGTCATTTAGTAAAATGTAAATTAAAATAAGTTGTACATTTGTTTATTAGTGACTGAATTTACAAGACACGCAATGTACATAAAGGGCACCTTTAAGCGTTTTCGCATAACCACGTTTGACATCCAAAAGCAGTACGTGTTTCATATCCTCATTGTACGCCTGAAGCATTTGTTATCCAACATGGAAAGCGCATCTCCGCAGCGTCGAATTATATTTTATTTGTGACATGTCCTCGTTGACCATTTTTTTAATATTATCCTAAAAACGAAAAATTGCTAAAAAAATTTATAAACAAAAAATGTGTTTAGAATTTCTCAAAACTTGTGTCTGCAACATGTGTCATTATAACCAGAATTCAACCTGATATAAAGAGTAATGCGCACAGATTTTCGAGTAATAAACCTACCATATTGTCACATTTTAATGAGGCTTGAATTTCCGGTCAGATTTTCCAAATTAAGAGAATTTAAAATGTAATAACACTTCGTCCAGAGGGAGACCAATGTTCAGTTCGGAAAGACATACAGAGAGACGGAAGGCACTTCATAATAGGCTCCAATTCTACAGAAGTCCTGCGGAGATACAAATTTTCTTGCAGACAGAAGAGCTGAAATCACCTTGCTCTCTGTCAGTTCAAAACAAATACACAATCGGTCCATTGGCTGACACAAACGTATTTGTTCCAAAAACCCTAAGGTTTCTTTTTCTTGTAGTGTGCATAATTTATTTCCCGCTGCTCACGAACATATAGGTACGAATGTTAAGATATGAAAGAAAAAATGAAGAAGGAAATTTAAGGGAATTTGATTTGAATCTAATATGAAATAGTGTTTGTGTACTTGCTTGAAACATTCTTTCCATCCAGAAGTTTGAATATGAATTTTGGTACAAGAATAAGTGCAGAAAATTTGTACTGACTTGAAAACGAGGCTGATATCTGACTTCAGGGAATAAAAGCCGATATATAATAACTGTGTGTCACTGTGTTCGCTGTCGAAGGGACTGAATGAGCAAAAACAATTTACATGTAACTTGTTTTCATGAGTTACAGGAATTGAAACCAAAATGTTGCTGATTATCTTTTTGGGTCTAATCGCCAAATTAACGTCTGTTTTCAGCGAGTGTGTCATTGGAACCCAGGACGTGAAATATTTTGATGGGTATAAGGTATGTGTTAGTGTATTGATACGATTACTGAAACAAGCAGCTTTTAAAACTGCAGATTTATTTTTATACTTATTTTTTATGAGAGAAGCAGCTTTTAAAATTGCAGCTTCGGTCTTTTACTTCATTTTCATTTAATTTAAAAATTGCTCAATAGATTATATGAGACTTGCTTTAGAGTTACTGAATGAATTATGGATAATCATTTGCTAATTATTTGAAAGGATATTCTCGGTTTCTAATTAAAAGTAAACGTCAGTAGATTCATGCAAAATATGATAAAAGACACTAGAATACCTAACCTTGATTTCAGGCAAGTTGCCAAAAATACAAATTGTATGTATTTTCTCCGCAATTTCTGTCTTTCTGATTGCAACAACTCGTATTCCACACTTGAAATTTTCGTGAAATTTAATATTTGATTATTTCCCAGAAATCTGTGGCGAAAAACCAATTTTCTTTGAAATCTGACAAATATGTCAGGTATTCCATAAAAGGAATACTTGCAGTTATCATAATATACCGTCAGTTCTTCTTGAAATAAGAAATGTTTCAAGCAAATGTTGTTAAATCTTAAGAAGCACATTCTATTCTCTGTTTAATTTCTTCGAAAACACTGCCTATTTGTAATACTGTAAAAGTTCGGGTCGAGGGAAGCAGGCCAAAGGTGAAAAAATAATACGGTGCAAGACCTTGCATGCAGGATAAGAAAATCCACAGACATACAGAATATTTGACCAAAAATGTATTTTAACCAACAGTAAGGCGAAAGAACTTCAATGTTAAGTTTTTAAGTACTATCTATTCTTTTTATAGCATTGCAGGAAATCTGAACTAAACTCCATTGCCAGCTGCTCGCGTTAACAGCTGATCCAGTTCCTTCTGCACAACTGCATGTTCGAAAGAACAGAATTCAAAACTGTAATTGTATTAAACATAAATAAATAATGACTACTACATTTACAATCCGTTTTAAAATGTTCCACTCTTTAGAAGTGTGTTACAAATTTCATTTTCTTACAGTTTAGAGGCACTAGACCTTGGTACTGGCTTTTGCACACCCCCAACGTCATTGACAACGACTTTGTGTGTCCTATAATCGCATATGCACAACCTGAGGAAAATAATAGCCTAATCACCGCTGACATATATTCCATCAGGTGGGTTCACAATATCTACCGCTTGTTTACTGCAATTTTAATGTGGTAAATAGAAATAAAATATAAGGCTGCATTGCTTTTCACGTAATTGGGTGGGCGATAATTGATGTGGCGTTATATCGGGGTTTGATATGACATGATATGATATATGTGTTAACTGCAATTGTGTTGACACACGGTGTAGGTTGTACATTTCGAATTTACACAAAGACAATATATAGAACAACACAATGAAACAAAATACACAGAACACGACACACCGAACGATAAGAGTATATAAATATAAAACTAAGAATATATAATATACAAAACTGAGCAGTACCATAAAAAACACACAAACTTAAATTTATATGTAGAATATAATGAATGTAATTATTTAAAAATTTTTTCCATATCCTATCTGTTAATAAATTCTATCCATGCTGTCTTTTGATAAGCAGAAGTCACAAACTTTGCGGACATTATTTTACCGATTGTAACATTCTTTGATGGAAAACATAAAAAGTATGAAATTTGATTTTATCATGAAATATAATTCCCTTTCCTACATAAACCTCTAAAATCAAAGCCAAACTCTCGTATTATTTGATTACACAGATGACATTAATAGTTCTCCAAAGACAGCAACAACTTGGAATTCCAATAAACGGATATCCACTAGAAAATATAAAACTAAATGTAGTAATACGTAACTCCAAATGTTTATATCGGCAATGTGTACGGTTTGTAACATAGAATTTCCTTGAAATTAAATGTGTGATATATAAGAATTAGCAGGTCGGAGGGTAATTCTTGAAGCATTATGTTAGAAGTACTAAAGTGAAAACAATTTTAAAATATATGTATGATTCAAATTCTAGAATTCTCCATGTGGTCTATATCAATTTATAAATATAAATACATGTCTGACACTGTACTCCTGTGACCAGTGTTCATGTTTCAAGTAAGCCAAGAATAAAACATTAATGCTTGTTAAATGTCTCATGAAATTCGCTACTGTTTTCATACTGGGCAACAAAACTCCTGGATTGCCATCACCTAAAATATTGGTATAAATTTTTAGTAGTCTGCCAACCTAAAATTAAGAGCTGAAAACATGACACAAAAACTATAGACATTCATCTGTTTCTCCGCACATAATGCTTCAGTAAATGCTGAAATTATACGGAAAAAGCCCAAAAAAGCATTCTGAAATTTGTGGAAACATTAAATCTTTATTACATTTAGAGCAACAGCTGGCACTCTACATTTACACGTGCCTGTCGCACGTATTGGGAAAACTTCAAAACAATTGCATTGTCTACATTTTTGCACATAATAATTTGTGTCTAATTCTCAGCTTATTGTGCTCTACAGCGAACAACGTCAACTTAGGAGGTACGCTACAGCAACAAATTGGAAAAGTACTGGATACTGGGAGGAAATTTATGGAGAAGCATGTAAGTTTAGGGTAAAATTCTGACAAACCGTACCACGAATTTACCAGGAAAATGTAACGATCAAGGAACATATATCTTTTTATATAAACGCTAACAGGAATCAAACCTAATCCTTCCTGAACATGATGATGATAATGATGATGATATAAACGCTAGATGTGTTTGGAATAATTAGATATTTTGAGAAATTCGTTGGTCCATTAAAATGAATCTGAATAAAATTCCTCAAAAACCATTCAATATTACACATATTTCTCGCTCTATGATAACTTGATCCAATCCCAAATACATAAGACAGTACTGTCTGGACAAACTCTGATCTGAAATTCGCCTTTCTGACGTGGTTGGAGTCTTTGCTTAGGTCCACAGCGTTTATTACTCTATCATATAGAGGTGAACAAATTACGAGAGTATGATAGGGGATATGGGCAGTGTGTATAGAAGGCAGGTAGAGGTTGAAGGTGCATTAATAAGTGTATGCGATTAACATAATTCGTTAGTTTGATTTGTGGGACAAGAAAAAGGAAAGGGAAGAAACGTGAGCAGGCGTAAGACATAAGAACATTTTGTGTTTGATGTGGCGCAGAATATTAAACAATCTGTGTCATTTACCATTATTTATTTTTTGTTTAAATTTCAATGTATTTTTAAAAAGAAAACTTTTTTGAATTTCCTGTTTGAGTAATGTTTTACTGTGTGTTAAATATATCTTGTTTTCTGTCCTCACATGTGTAATCCACTATAAAAGTCAATAGATAAGTGGTCGCTCAAACTTCTGCGCTGGGCGTTTCAGATGCCTGTGTCGACACATATACAACAATCTCTATCAATTTTCCCTGTTCATCAACAGCAAGTACACATTTTTTCCCAAACATTCACATTTTCGCAAAAAAAAAAATTATCGTGTTGTAATATTGTTCACAGTAAGGTACTGCTGAATTAGGAAACAAGTCAGTACACAATATACAATTTCTCCCCGCCACACAAAACGAAGACTAATATATAAATTCTAAGGAATTCCTATACGCAATAGCGTAAGTTATATCACTTTTGCAGATTTTGTGAGTGTGCCAGCCTACGTCATAGCAGTTGACTATGATCGTTACGCCATTCTCAAATACTGCCTCTTCGAGTCCAACAAATGTAAGTCCGTACCATTTAAATATTTTATATGTATTACAAATTGACAGTGATAAGTGGGACAATGTCACCATGGAGTGCCGCGTCCTCATTTTCCGGGAAGGATGAACAGCCTCCAGTATGATGGGTAGCTGCGAATATATTGAATAAGCAGTCGTGGACGGCCAACAAATGTTGGTCTTCAAGCTTAGGGTTTGAGCGAGGTACTAACAACTCCTCAACTTAAAAATGAATTGTGTTGCGAAACAGTCAAAGAGTAAGCCTAAGACCTGAACTGATATTTTGATGCAAGGAAAAAGCGACATAATGTTTGGTACGTGGGGCCTATGTTGGGCAGGCTCACTATTAAGATGGAACTTCAGGAATTGGGATGTGGAGTCATGGACTGGATGGAGCTGGCTCAAGATAGGGATGGGTGGCGGGCACTTGTGAATGCTATAATGAACCTTCGGATTCCATACAATGAGGGGAATTTCTTGACAAGCTCAACACCTGTTAGCTTCTCAAGAAGGACCATGCTCTATGGAATAAATTACAGAGTGAAATTTATCAGGCACTACGCACATTTTCGAAAAGATACGATTAGTTTCGTAATGGCTGTCTGTCCATCCGTACACATGGAATAACTCGACCTCCATTGGGGTGGATAATTGATAATTGAGAACTTCAAAAAATGTAGAGGAACTTCATATTTAGCTAAATTCTGACAGGTGTAATGGGTACTTACATAAAGACAAATATATATGTAAGACAACCCTGCAACGAATTCTTCTTAGAAAAATTAACTTTTGTAAAGAAATTTGTAGAAAAATCAAGAACGTTTTTCTGTGATTAAATATTGCTTTATAATTTTTTTTCGTTTATGAGATAATGTTGAAAAACATGGTACAGACAGAGGGAAACCACATGATAATAGAATACGGCGCATGCGCTTTGCGTGTTAGTTATTTAAGGCTATGAACACACAGTGTACAATTATTGATTTTTCATGTTATTAATAATTTCACAACGACATCATTATGTCATGGTTTTAATTATGCTGCCTGACTTCTTTTGCGTTATTCTTTGCAAATTGTAAAGTTGATCTACTTTAACGATAAAATTTAATTATCCAACGTACAAACGTAAATATTCTTAACAAAATATGTCTCCATAAACCGATTAAAAACCAGGAATTACGTACAGTAGAGTAAGGTTAACAACAATAATTCTGCTTTGTATCGTATTCCTGTGCTTTCCTCTAAGGCCTATGTCAACCAGTTCCTAGTGCCATCAAACGCTACGTATAGCCAGAGTGTTTATTTGTACTGAATGTCCATAAGGTAGGAAGGAAATACAGGGAAATTTGTTAGAGTGTTAAAACCTAAGGGGAGATGCAAAGACGGCAGAAACATGAGAACTTGTCATTAATCACATCTTTTGTAATTACACATCTAGGAATTTCATATCTAACAACCAACGATAATCTGCTTACAGCTGATGCCTATGTGTTATATCGAAGCCAGTATCCTGACCAAACGACTGTGAAGGACGTGCTGAAGAAACTGAAGGAGAACAAAATAGATATTAGCCAGTTTGTGGAATACGGGACAGATCACTGCCAGAAAGGAGAAGAGTTAACAGAAGAGGTTCCATTGAGGGACACTGGCTTAGGAAATGGAACGCAAACTTCTGCTATTTTAAACACTCTGGAAAAGTGCATGTAATCAACACATGCAATTTGTTGTGTTAGAAATTGTATATAATTCACTTTAATAGCACACAACTATTTCCTTTTCCCCAATTAGAGCACTGGATTGATGAATAAGTATATATGGGGATATTTTCTGAAGTCGACGAAGCACATTGTATATGGTGACTAGCCTTCGGTCTTTAGGAACGTAGTTTGGAACTCATAATTTTGTAAGAGAACTTTCTTTTATTCAATCCGTCCTTTATGTTTGTCACGCCATGCCTCGAATGCATTGCGTAACAGTGGTTCTTTGTGAAGAGAATTATTTGTCGGAATTTTGTGTTAATCGATCACCACAGTCTAGTGCCTTCGCAGAAAATGCATGGAGGTCTGTACTGCATAGTAATAGAATACAATATAGTTGTACTCTAGATTAATCGAATACGATATTTTGTTTATCGTAACACTGGGAAAATGTAGCCTGCCGAGTTCCAGGCTGAAATTCTGGAAGATTGTCCGTCGGTTCCGACAGTGATTAGCCCTCTAAGACCACCTGGAAACTTTATGTACCTCATGTTTTATACATCTGCAAAATATAAATATTACATCAGGGCGTATTTGTGTGTTTCATATGATTTTCAGAACGAAGAGAATATAATTCCTTATACAGCAATAGCACGTTCCTTAATATAACCGATATGGAAACTCTTTATTCTGCGGTATGTCAGACCATTTATAAAAATCAGTGTACTCTAACACCTAAAGAGGCCGTTCCATGGCTCTGGCGGTTAGATGCAAACACCTGGAAGCTGAGGCTTGGGTTCGGTTCAAAGATATTCCATCAAGGATATGTGGTAGAAAAAAGTGGCACAATAGTAAGTTCTTGCCTCAGTCTTTCGATACTACCCTCTCAGGATTATTCCCCACACGCTCTATATTCATTTTTATCTAATGTCGTTCTTGCTGCAAGAGAAAGTGGTCAAGACTTGTAAATCTTGAAAATAGAATGATGACTTAAATATCTCGCAACTAGGCACATTGGAGCAGGTTATTAAAATCCATAGAATGAATAGTAGCATAACACAATTCTTTCTTTAAGCTCAGTGCTAAATGAGAGTGAATTTCCAGTGCCAACCACCTGTCAATTTGTCCCCAAGAAAGAGATGGGTTTCGAACAATACAGAAGTCTTGGTGCGCACCATGCCCAGTCTCTTGTTCTTGATAGACTGCTGAATAGACAATAAACGAGTGAACGAACTGAATTCAGCAATATCTGGTAAATAAAATAAACTTGGTTTTTGTACTCAGAAATTGTGTCAAATTCTTTGTCACTCCGTATATCTGTCTGTCTATATCCCCCAAGATATAAAAACTGAATGAGTTGAAGGTATTCTTATTTTTTGTTGACACAGGTTTAGTGGTTAATCATCTATTCAGTTTAATTTATGACATTTGTCTAGACATTCACAAATCAGACAGTATTTATTGGATCTATTACATGAATCACCTGTTTTCTCATCAGCAATTTTAGTATTTATTCAAACTCCTGATTCTTATATTAAGTGCCAATCGCCTCCAAACAAAGGCAATAGTTTGAACAAAACAGGTTTGATATATGAACGTTCATATCTAAGTCCATTCTTGATTTAGTGATGATTTGTAACGGTATGTAAAGAAGAATTATCATAAAATGCATCTTCGCTATTACTCACCCTATGACAGCTGCTAACATACAATTGTGAATTTCACTTTAAAAGCCACCACGTGTTCGGATTTTTTTCCCAATAAAACTGCGAGTAAATCTTTAACGACTGAAGAAAACTTCAGTGGAAGACAGACGACACTTTTACTTCTAAACTCTGTAAACAATGCCTGTTACACTTAGATATATAGAGATCTAACCGACAATTCGGAGAGGACATAACAGAACAGTTTATTTCTTTCGAGTCGAATTAACTACAAATGCAGGACATTTACTTGACTCCAGTGACGTCACACAGTGCGACAGACACGAAGTGTGGATCTGCTGTTAATCTCTACAGTCACAATCTGTATTCACACTGACCTTGTGCAGCCAGTGGGCCATAAGACATCTAACAAACCATCGCTTATTTGCCACATAATGCTTATAAATTTATAAAACAATAAAGTTCTATCACACTTGAAATGTGTTCCTGTAAACATGTGTTTGCTTTTGACTCGTGCAACTTATTCCGAACTGTGCTTTACAAAAGAGTCGACACGACTGACACAACCGCACTCTCGAGGAGCTGGAAGTACTGGCCGAATGCAATTCGAGTGTCTGTAAGTAAAAGTTTTGTTACTTCCTTTCTGTGGTGCTGCAGGCAAACTCATGACTAGGGCTTCGATTTTTTGAGGTTCCCAGATCACACAAAATTAGACACAGATAATTTGGGTAGATCACATAGCACTCTGTGACTGCATCTGTGATGACACACTAACGTAATTGAGTGTGGATAGGTAGAAAAAATTGAACACTAAAATTAACACGAAGGAAGAATTTGGCTTAAATCTACGGAAATAATCATCTAATTATTCCTGAAGCAAAATGTTTCAAATACACTTTCGATCACAGTGACTGAAATTCATTTGAATCAACTGTTTTGTTTTGTGTGAAATAGGGAAATAATGAAAGTGCACAGATTGGTTTATAAAATGTATATAGAAGAGTGGTATTTTATAGAACAAAAGAAGGGGTAAGTGTTGGTTATGTTTGTTACATTAGATAGTGAAGGTCAACAAAGATATGTGTTTTGAAAAGACCTGCAAAGTTGTCTATAACTGTCTTATTTTGTAATATAAGTTAGTGATAATTTATCATGAATTTAAATCGGCCTAAATGTAAAGAACAAGTTATGGTTGTCACATTTAAATAATTGCTCAATTTTCTCGACAGATCTTTGGAAACTACTTCAAAATTTTTCATAAAAGCGCATTCAGTGGGAAAAGAGTAGTTTCATGTTGACACACAGACGGGCGAACGAACAAACAAACATAACGATGCTAATAATCTGTTTTCTCAAGCTTTTTTTATATTTCAATGAAACATGATTTTTCTAAGGATATATAAAAGAACTCACCACACAATCCTCTATAAATTGTTTAGTGCTGAAGGACAGAGAGAGAGGGACGAATATTAAAAGTCGAACGTCACAATTTTGATACGCCATTACTAACGTGCTGCACATCTACAGAAGCCTGCGAAATTTCTGGCATTTTTACGGACAGTGGAGCCAATATCACATTAGTGTGTGTCAGGTCAACACAGCCACACACGCGGTCAATTGACTGACACAGATTATTTGATTTCGAAGCATACCAATTCAAAATATGAGATTGAAATTCAATCATTCTGAATCTCACTGCCTCATTGTCTGGTGATTTTTTATTACGTCACTACCACTTTCTTCCTGACATTCCAGTCTGAGTAATGTTTTACTGCATGTTAAATGTGTCTTGTTTTTCTCTCCTCACTTATGTAAAGCAACAAACAAGTTAATAGATCATTGGTAGCTCAGTCTTTTTCGTTGATTGTTTCAGACGCATATTTCGACAGAAAATCAACAACATCTATCATTTTCCCCAATTCATCAAGTGCACGCAGTCATCTTTTATTGAAAAATTTACTTATTAGCCAAACAACCAAAATTATCGTATTGTTATATTGTTCATATTAGGATATTGCTGAATTTGGCAATGTTTCTTTAAACAAAATATGCAATCTCTCTCCACTTCAAATAAGACAATTCCAATATTTAAATTCTAACGAACTCTTCAACACAATAGCACTCACTTCGCCAGCACATTTTCGAATAGTGAGTTGTAGGTTCGTGATAACTGTCCGTCCATCCGTTCATCCACATCAAATAACTCCGCTCCCATTGAACGAATTTTCATAAAAACTAATATTTTCGAACTTCACAAAAAATTGTAGAGAAACTTCATGTTTGCTAAATTCTGACAAGGATAATGTGTACTTTACATAAAGACAGACAACCTTATATAAGACAATATTACGACGAATTTTTCTTAGAAAGAGTAACTTTTCAGAATCAAGTTGCATACAAAATCAAGAAAGGTAATTTTTGTTTAAATATTTTGTTTTCTGAAAATTTTGTCTTTTATGAGATAGTGTGAAAAAGTATGGTACAACCAGACACGGAACAGGTCGTAATATAATGAAGCAATTGCGTTTTGCATGCTGGTTATATAAGGCTATAGACACACAGAAAGAACAAGTTACTACTTCTCCACGTCAACAATAAATACACAACAGTACCAATATGTCATGGCTGTAAGTAAACTGCCTGTATTGTTTTGTGTTAATACTATGTAAATCGTGCTGTTGATCTATATTAAACATTAAATTTCCAAACGCAATGTTCAACCGCATATATATATATATATATATATATATATATATATATATATAAAAAAACAATCAAACCGATTCAACACCAGGAACAATGAACAACACACAAGGCAATAAAATTTACATCAAAATTTCTGGTAGGTATTTTAATCCTTTGCTTTCCCATATGGTTTATATCACCCAGTTCTTACCGTTACCGAACGTTATGTATAGACACAGTGTTTTTTTGTACTGAGGGATTATAAGGAAGGAAGGATAGGAATAGAGGGAAATGTACTGGAAGAGGGGAAAATTGTGGGAGATGCGGAGACGGTAGAAACATGAGAACATGTAATTAGTCACAGTTTAGTCAATTCCACATTATAAATTGTGTAACTTACCACCACCAATAATCTTTTTTCATTGTATGTTTATGTGGGTTATCAAGACAAACTCCTTGAACCAGCGACAGTGAAGGACGTGTTGAAGGATTTGCAAGAGAACAACATAGATGTAAGCCAGTTGATGGATTGGCCAAAAGATTACTGCCAGCAGGCAGAACATTCAACAGAAGTACTAGGTTCCACATAGAGACATTGGCATAGGAAATCTAATACAACGTTCTGCGATTTTAAAAATTTTGGATAACTGAATATATTCCCTGTATGCAATATATTCCCTGTATGCAATATATTCCCTGTATGCAATATATTCCCTGTATGCAATATATTGCCTGTACGCAATATGTTTTGTCAGAATTAGAAATTATATATAATTGACTTAAATATCACACATGCTGTTTCCATTACCTCACATTTCGTCTAACAGTACAGATTAAATTTTATAATGGAATTTATGCTGCAGTCAGTTATCTCAGAGTATATAGTAACTAGCCTACGGTCTGGACGAACGTGGTTCGGTCCCCATTATTGTGCAAGATGACTTTCTCTTGTCCAATCCGTCCTTCAAGGTTATCACGCAATGTCTTGTATTCAGTAGGTACGGGTGGTCATTTCTGTGGGAACTATACGTCGAACGTTGAAATTAACGTCACTGGTCCATCTATTTAAGTCGTAGCAAATGCGTGGATGTATACCTCAATTTCACAGTTATCAACCACGGTATTTACTTTATCGTAGGAATGAAACAATCTGGCCTGCTCCAGTTCCAGGCTGTAATTCTCGAAGACTGTACATCATTTTCTACACTGATTAGGCCTCAAACGCCACGTAGAAAATTTATGTACTGCACGTTTTGTACATCTAAAAACTATAAATGAATGCTAGAATTTACTTACACCAACAAAGACAATTAGGTTAAAAATATATATTTTCCCCGTTGTAATATTGTGCGTACCGCGAAGGCCTATGTGAACTAGTTCTTGGCCCTGACGAACGCTTTGTATAGCCTCGCTGTATATTTGTAATGAATGTCTATAATGGAGGAAAGGAATATATTTTTATATCCTGTGTTTGGGTAATTCTGGGGGGAGATGCCGTAAGATATAAAAATTATAACATTTTTAAGCATATATTTATACGAATTGTCTGTAAGAAGGGGTGGGAATATAGCGAAATGGAGTAGAGGGTAAAACATGGGGTGAAATGAGGAGACTGTAAAAGGTTGAGAACTTTGCCTTATTCAAAGTACAGTCAATTACACATTAGTGAAGCTTACATTCAGAGGGTCGTGCATTGCGATATATTCTTATAATAAAAGCTATGGAGTTGCACTATTTATCAAATGTATTTTGGTAAATTTATCTGCATGTTTCGAACAGATCTTCTGTCCATCATTTGGTTAGTAGTTAAATTGTAAAATTCTGTGTTACATAAAAAGTTTAATGTAGTAAAAATATACCAGAAAATGCAGTAAGTTCTGCCGTATATAGTAAAGTTATTTGCGTATATACTTAGTTATGTTGACTGTCTGCTTGCGAATTCAGGATCGAACTGGTTTATTTATGTTGTTGGTGGGGTATTGATCGAATGGTCTCGTGGGAAGTGACGAATTTTAATAAGGTCATGGTGCTGATGACGGTGCCCCATCAATAACACCTTGACCTTATTAAAAAGCATCAACAAAACTTCACTATTATTACCATACGAAAAACTATATATAAAAAATACAACTAACACAAAAGCTTATTTAAGAACAATACATAGTTGAACATAATCACATGTATCAGCTGATCCATAACACATTCAATACGTCACTTCCCACGAAACCAGCTGATAAATACCCCACCATCAACACAAGTAGACCAGTTCGATCCTGACCCCGCTAGCAGACAGTCAAACTTACTAGCTTAGTAAACAAAGAATTTTTCAATATCGGCATAATATATTACATTTTGTTAAATATTTTTATTATTTTATCCTTTTTGTATAACATAGAATTTTAACTAAAACCTGTTTCACACTTTACCTACAAAACGCCTGTATATACACTAGGAAATTTATCCATCTTTATATTCCAGCATGACAAATACTTAATGCTGTGTATACAGTGTTCAGACTCACGATGATGGACAGTAGATCTGTGGGAAACATTCTGAAATCTTTACCAAATTAAATTTGAGAAATAGTGCATCCCTTCGGCTCCTATTATAAAAATACATAAATGAAGTTTAAATCTTACGACCGGCGATTATCTCCTTGCAGTGTCTGTATATGTGGCATATCTAAGCAACAGCCCTGTTGAAACGTCGGTGAAGGACATGCTGGAGAATTTTCAAGATAAAAATCATAGACTTCAGCAAGCTGGTGGATTGGACGGCAGATCAAAGTCAGTAGGCAGAATCGTCACAAAAAGGAGGAGGTTCTGCACAGGCACTTACGTAAAAAATGGAATGACACATTCTGCGATTTTAAACATTCTGTACAACTGAATATCGACCTTTTACGCAATATGATGTATCAGAACTGCACACTGTATGTAACGCTCTAAAAATGACAAATTCTCTTTCATTTTTCTCACTGTTGGCCTAAAAGTGGGAACCAAATGATTCAACGTAAATTAATTTGAATCGACGTGGCTCAGTGTTCATGGCGAGTAGCCTACGGTCTCTAGGAACATGGCTCAGGTCTTGCTGTATATTCGGTACGTGACGGTGGTTGTTGATGTGAGGAAAGTATGGCGGTGTTTTGGATTTAAAGGCACATCTCCATCTGATGCAGTCGCAAAGAATACGAGGGGTTATACGGCTACTGCATAATATGCTCTCACGGTACTTTGTTTAATGGAGCACAGAAACCTACTGGTCTTCACCAGTTTTATAGAGTATTTTGCAAGATTATTTGACAGTTGCCGACGGTGATTAGTGCTATAAGTCACAGTGGTTATTGTCTACTTGCATGTTTGCTACTTAAAAATTCTAGATTCTGCACACGCAGTGTATTTATGTGTTTAGTTCAGACCTCAGAACAAACAGGAAAAATTTCCGTACACAAAAGTAAGTTTCTGGTTTTTACAACACATACTGCGTGATTTTAGAACCGCAAATCAGAATCTTTACATATGTATATTGTAATGAGCAAGTACTGCTTGCGTCAGTTCTTGTGCTCATTACTCTAATTCCCGCTTGTTTGTTGTGCGTTGGTCAACATACCGAGTCAGCACATGCCTGACTAATTGTCACACTTCTCAAGGTTGCCTCGCACTGGTATTTTGGATGTGTTATTAACACAACTATGCGAGACTCAGCTTTTATCTCCTATAAAAGCTGAGGGAAATTGGCCCAGATTCATTCCGGCCTGCACCATTCTTCCGGCCTGTAGTACGTCAAACCAGGCCTTTTCGTGCTTACAACTAGGGAGACAATCACGTTTGCTAAATCTACGATCACCACGGCAGTGGGCTGCGAAGTTACTTCTATCGGGAAGCAGATCCTCAGATGTCCAGCTTCTATGCTGCATTGCTACTCTTTGGAGGTAAGTCGCGCCGATAACACTCGCCAGATCCACAGTACTCATTACCGCTAAATTACGTTTCGGTTTGCCCTCCCCCTGGGTAACCTGAAGAGGTGTGACAGCCTTATCACTTCTTACTTGTTGTATTCATTATTTATTTCTCTAGTCACCTTACCTTGGAATATACGTCTGTACTTTGCTACCTGCGTGTCAATTATTGTACCTTCCCCCTCGCTCCAGCTTCGTTTGTACCAAGATCACTTGGTTGGTGGCAGCATATCTACCTTATAGGGCGTCAGGCGCACACACGCGACTCCCGCCCCCATTACATTG